>Ga0123354_10012825_pt1 | contig 12983 bp, 7 predicted proteins | sample TergutLab28metaG_2_FD_97872 | JGI IMG/M metagenome (GOLD analysis project Ga0123354, IMG submission 97872) | Labiotermes labralis P4 segment gut microbial communities from Petit-Saut dam, French Guiana - Lab288 P4 | ecosystem: Host-associated > Arthropoda: Insects > Digestive system > Gut ...
AGAAAAAAACGGAGAGTATATACCATGTTTAAAATATTCAGTACCTATATTTGTTGAATAAATATATAAAATGCAACTTTAGAGGTTAGCGGTGCGGTTCGACCACTATAGTTGACATTAGGCATCAAAGGGTTAATTACTAAGAGTATATTATCATGTTTTGTACACAAAAGCAGGAACTGTTTTCCTTTGCAGCATTCATTGAGTGTTACTTCTTATGGCAGAACATTGTGCTCTGCGAGGTGCAAACTGAATAGTTATTTCCAATATATATTAATTTTAGTCTTAAAAGGGTTAATTATCTTCATAATGACAAACTGTCGGTGCTGCTGTATCGTCTCTATAAACAGGCGCACGTGAGTGAGACTCAAAATAGCCTCTGAACTCACCTAACGCTAGGCATGTGTACAGTAACTCGGGCAGCATGGCTTCCAACAAGTTGCTTGGTTGTTCGAATCAATAAACCGGAGGAAGCGTCTGCTCACGACACACAGAGCAACTTACAGAATGTTAGCTACAGGTGGCCCTACGAAAAGTGCGGCCTACTGGTTTGCCTCATTATAACCAACTCCACGCCCAGGTCCTAGTTACCAGGTGCCAAAAAAACTTGTCGTTGCACAATACTGCCACAAATTTCACCACCTGATACCACCCCGAGGCAGGCGAATACAAGTTGTAAAATTATATTACACCAACAAAATAGGTCGCCGATACCAGTGGCCGCGCGGTCTAAGGAGCGAGTTTGCGGCCACTTGCTTGCTGGGATTGCGGGCTCGAATCCCGCAGCGGACATGGAAGTCTGTCTCTTGTGAGTGTTGTGCATTTTCAGGTAGAATTCTCCGCGACGGGCCGATCGCTCGTCCGGAGTCATACAGGTTATGCTGACTGTCTGCTAGCGGGATCATGATCCCGCTAGCAGACAGTCACCAAAACCTGTATGACATATACCTATTGCTGTGTGTACAGAGCTAGACTCCTGATGATGGACAGAAAACCTGTCCGAAATATGGAGAGTTCTATTCCAAAAACGAATTTGAGGAATTAGCGCATCTCGTTGGTTTTATCATAAGAATATATCACGATGCACGGTCCTCTGAATGTCAAACGAGTTCTACCGAGTGTGGTGTGTCTCAGTGAGTGTGAACTCGAAACCTAAACAAGGGAAAGGCCTAGGCCCACTGGGGCTGTCGAGTCGTGAAAAGAAAAGTGACAAAATAAGTCGCGATTAAATTCAAGGACGAATAATTCCTTTCCCATCTCCAACAGCGTCATTTCTGTTCCTTTCGTTCAGTCCTTGTCGTTCCTCATCACATTCCTTCCAAACAAAATCTGTTGCGTTAAAGCAGCAAACTAAACCACATTTGTGTCCTTCGGACAGCACAGCTGCCACGTGTATAAGGACGTTGAAACTACTCTTATCATGGAAATAACTTACAGACGTGTACCGAAAATTAAAGCGTCTCCTATTACAGTAATGATCAATTCAATATTCTGACTCCATATTTGCGTGGGTCTCTTCTTCCACCACGATTTCCAATTAAAACTACGGACGGAAGTTTCTCGTGTGTGATACGTGTTTTGCGTGGCCCAGCCTCTTTCCTGTACCCACAATCACAGTGTGCTGCAAACTAATTTATAGTATGCAGCAGATTCAATCCTAAGATACTCAAAGGCGTTTAGCTGCTCAAGAACAGCCCGTCCGTTTTGGAATGCCAACGTTCATATAAAATATGTATATACACTGTGAATGTATATAAACTGTGAATAATACAGGAACCAAATACGTTAGAATTATGAAACAAACTGCATTTTGAAGAGAAAAAGCGGAGAGTATATACCATGTTTACAATATTCAATACCTATATTTGTTGAATAAATATATAAAATGAAACTTTAGAAGTTAGCGGTGCGGTACGACCCCTATATGGGTCGTTGGGCGTCAAAGGGCTAACAAGTCTACACCAACAAACCAACGGACCCTAACCTGAGCCACAATAATTACATACACAGGCGTGCCCTCGCACTCTACTGAAGATAAATTTTAAACTTATTCTCCCATCTTCATCTGCGTCTTTCAATTTGGGTCATCCTTTCAGATATCTCATGTGTGACTCGAACTGATCACCTATCTCATGCGTTCGACATGCCCAAACCATCTCATTTCTTATGACGCAAATAATACGATATTTGGTGAAGTACAAAAATTACGAAAACTCTCATTAAGTAATTCTCACCATTTTCTATTACTTCATATCTATTAGTTTCACATCCACACACACACAATTGGTAAATATATGCACATTTCAACATTAGGCTTTAAGGTAAAGCAGAACGGAACAACAGTTCGTATTCCCGAATTGAAGCTACCCTTAACGAAATGTCGGCAAATTTCATGTTATGGCTCTGTCCTGCTGTCTGGTGACGATATATAAACTTTCAGCTTAATTAGGTTTCTCTGTGGGCGCTTCTAGGCCAACCTTCGTACCAGGGCCTATTAGAGGTCCTTTGTTTATCACACGACAGGCCTATATTGATGTTTCAGCCAAGTAACTTATCATCGTCCCGTGAGGAATTGCTAGTCTTCCACCGGGCGCCTCCCCCCGGTGGCGGATATGGGAATGCTCACCAGATATGGCGGGTACCGGGGAAATAAAATACCCGGGGCGGACCAAAACTAGCACTGCTGTCTTGCAGTTCGATACTGGCGTATCAAGGGCTAGAGGAAGAAAACCTTGAACAAAAATCACCTGGTCCTCCAGGTTGGGGGGTTGATGCAGCAGGCCAGCCCCCTATTCATCGAAAAAAGAAAATTGCTAAAAAGCCCATTGGAAATTGTCAAATTGGCGCAGGAAGATGTGGAAACATTGTACACTCTGCTAAATAATAAAAACTTATCATCATTAGTAGTTCAGAAGTTACGAACTTTTCAACAAAATTCACCAACCACCCCGAGACAGTAAGTTACATAAGTGCAAACATACGGCCTATCAAAACTGTTCAGAAAAACTAATTATTTGGCCACTTTGATAGAACGCAATTTGCATTACTCATTTGTTTCATAAACACAATGAGAATAAACATACAGGACTGTAGCAAGCAGAAACATTGACCATCATTCTCAAGAGGTAAATGGAAAACTAAAGAGATATACAGTAGTGATAATAGGAGAGAACATTATGGGAGAAGTTGTGAAACTGGAATAGAAGAGCAGGATCGGAATCTTCCTCCAATAACCGGTGTGAATAGGAAAAGCTAGTGGCTGGAAACCATGTGATAATAAATGGCAGGAACGAAGGAGTGGTAGGGGTATTATTCCTGCAACAGAATACGTAACTTAACAAATTAAAGTCTAACATTAATTTACCTTGTATGTAAAGATTCAGTCTCGTCCTTACAGAGCATTAGACAGTTAGGTCGGTCGGTGTCATTTAGGAACACAACCACAACTTGCTATGAGAATCATACAAAATATATAAATACACTCTGTGCACAAAATGCAGAGATTCTTAATATTGCAGCATGTGGTACATATAGTTACCAGTGTGCCTTAAAGGATAAATAAACATAATACAACATTTGGCTTGATACCTTCTGTTCTAATGTTTAGCCTCTCTTCCTTTAGCATTAGGACTTCTGGCATCGAATTCTGCAGTAAGAGACTAATTTTCACGAAATTTTGTACGGACATTATGATACCACAGCGCAACCCAAAGTAGTGTATTCCTAAAATTGGCCACGTTAAGTTACGGTGTTATCAGATAACATGACGAAAGCAAAAAAAAAATGAGACGGAAGCAACGGACATGTGCTTAACATACGATTCTGACGCAAAGAGTGGCAGCATATGTAAAAAAGCCCACTGTATATGAGGCCCACACGTAATAAAAAGTGCCTCCCCTTACACGTAAATGATAAGACAGGGGTAAAAACAGTGCCTCTTGTCAATCACCACGCCGTGAAGAGGTGTATGACTCAGGATAGGGACAAGTAACGGACTCTAGTGAATGCAGTATTGAACCTTCGGTTCCGTAAAATGCGGGGAATTTCTTGACTACCGAAGGACCTACATGTTTCTCAGAAAGGAGTCTGCTCCACGGAGTGAGTGAGTGCTTGAGGGAGCTAGTTAGTCGTGAGGAAGTACAAAGGAGCAAAGGGAACTAGACAGTGCAGTACAGCGCACGTTAAATGTCGACTACACCGAATATTACGTCAATAATATTCTCGGTCTTCTCCACACAAAACTTCACTCACAAAAGTTTAATACGCGCAGCTTCCTTCATATTCTACTTATGAATACTGCGCTCGAGAAATTATTTAGCAACTGGAAATTACAAACTTACACTCACTGCATTATTACTCCGTCGTTAAGTTCCAGAGCATAAAGCGCATAAGTTTCTATCCGACTTAAACAGGCATCATATATATATTTTATGTTTGTGTGACCGTGCATCATTGATATAATAACATAAACAGCCGAATAGATGCAACGATGAAAATTTTATTAACAATTACAATCAGCTCAACATGTTTCGGGCGATAATTTAGCCCATCTTCAGGAGCACTAGACTGTGTTTACAGCTTGTGGTATAAAGCACCGACAGTGCTGCCTGCTGGTAGCATCGTCGGTGCATTATACCACAAGCTGTAAACACAGTCTAGTGCTTCTGAGGATGGGTTAAATTATCGCCCGAAACATGTTCAGCTGATTGAAATTGTTAATAAAATTTTCATCGTTGCATCTAGTCGGCTGTTTATATTATTAACGCATCACATGTTCATAATATTCACTAAATTCGTGATACAGTAAACGTTTTTCGCGGCTGTTGTCTCATTACAACTGTTGCCTACTCTCTCAAGTTAGTGAAAATCCACCCTAGAACAGGCCATGTAGGCCCAGAGAAGGGCCGGAGGTATAGCTGTACTCTATCTTTAATCTCAGTGCTAGATGGAGTTGGGTGGTCAACGCCACTCCACAGCCGTTTTCCTGCTGGGACAGAGACCCAGTATCCATTGTACAGGAGGCTGGGTAGGTCTGGACATGTGCGGAAAACTTCGCTCCCCACCTAGATTCGATCTCCCGACCGTCCAGACTGTTGCGAGTCGCTATACAGACTACGCTTTCCCGGTCCAAATTCTATGTAGCACGTTTACTACACACGACGTTTATGGAGCTGATTCCCCTTACAACTTCAGGTTACCTGGTCGTCATCATGACACACACATATAGTATAAATTTTGTACGTATTTCATAAATAATTTTGAAATTATTCTCCCTGTGGTTAATTACACTTAGTGTTACTGGATTTCTAGACTTTTTAGACCACTAATTCCTCTGTTATGATTAATGGTGGCCACTAAATCGAAAATCGGACCTCGAACCCTTTAAGTGTCAGTGGTTTCTTCACGAACCACCAAGTGTATAGTTCAAAAACTCCACATACTGCTTACAGAATAAATCTGTGTGCTTTATATGGAGCTCTAAATAACCAGTGCTAATTTCCATACAAAGCATTAAAAACGTGGCTTTCACAACAGAGGAAGAACGGCTTTACTGCGCGGTACCAGTTGAAATTCAGTTTAATTGTAGTATCGACAGGGTTCAAATACTAGTAGATTGTCGCCCCAGAGGTTAGTGTAAAGGCTAACGCTTTGAAATATCTCGGCTTCTTGAGGTGCGTCATCTCTGTTGTGTTGGTTCAATATCAAAGAATTTTGTGTATTACACGTACAGTCGAACACAACTATATTTCACCTAGTAGTACAGTAAGAATACAACTACGAAAACGGAAGGGCCACCGCCAGAAACCCCACCTCAGCTCAGTGGAAACACTGCTCTATTATAAACATTGCTTAGCCATAAAAACAAGGTTTCGATGCAAATACCACGCAAAACATTGACGGACATTGATTGACACTATAGTATTGGCTAGAGTTTCATGACCCTTAATATTATAGCATGCTAGTTTTTAAGTATAATTTTTAAGTATTTTAAAGTATATTTTACTAACGATACCAATTATAACATAACCTTAGCATAAGAATAGTAACCCATTTGCCATGTGTACATAAACAACTAAAGAAAAATCCCCTTGTAACAGCCCTAGGTCATGGTACCCAATATTGAAACAACCAGATCTCGTCCCCCACCCCCACCAAGTCCCCAGACAAACACCCCACACATCTTGTATAGCTGATCTGTAATTTGAATCTCAACTTGAAGATGGCCCACATACAGGGCCGAAACATGTAGTTGTATTCTTACTGTACTACTAGGTAAAATATAGTTGTGTTCGACTGTACGTGTAATACACAAAATTCTTTGTTATCTCGGCTTCGATTCCAACGGGCTACACTAAGTATACACTATCAAAATAATTAGCAGCTGTCTCAGTATAGCTAATAACAACTGCCGAACACAGAATGGAAATAGAACCAACTTCATATATGTCGTCTGTACGCACCGTGACTCAGATAAAGGACAATTTTACATTGGCTTTAAACTCGACACAGAACACATTTGTCTATGCTGCTACATTGCAGCAACGAGAACCTACAGAGTAGCTCAGCAAGATAATGTTCCCTTATTAACCACCTATGATACACAGCTGATGCTTCTGTGTTCCTGTTTGTACTGATGGAGCTCTCACGGGATCTGGAATATATATGCAGCCCTGTTGGATATAGAGCAAATCTGTAGTCGATTTACAGAATTAAGCAAATGGCTTGTAGACGAAATTCCCGTGTGGGTCGCAACTGTGTAGAACAAGGGTGACGTGAGGTGTGGATGGGTAACCCAACGCGACTGAACGATGATTCGTGACAGCTCTATTGTAGCAATTTAAAGCACGAAAATTGCAGAATATGACGATCCTAAACTCACTTGAAATTTGAAGACTAAAATCAAACTAAATTATATATAAATATTCAGTTCGCACCTCTCAGAGAACATTCTATACTTCAATTAGAAACACCCGCAGCTTAACGTTGTTTAAAGAAACAATCGTTGTTAGGCGCGTTCACAAAAGTGCGAAAAGCGTCTATTAACTTCGTCATGTCTGTCCCTCCGTCCGTCCGTCCGTCAGCATGGAACAACTCGATTCCCACTGGATGAATTTTAGTGAAATTCGATATTTAAGCATTTTTCGGAAAGCTGCAGGGAAAATCCAAGTTTAATTAAAATCTTACAAGAATAACGAGTACTTCAAATGAAGATCTTTGTACATTTACATCTCGCTAAAATCTTCTTAGAAATATTATTTGAGAAATATTTTTTCTTTCTGAGAAATATTCCAGACAAAAGTGAATATAAAAACACACATTTCAAGTTCAGAAACCTATTTTCGAAAATCATTCCGTTTATGAGATAACGTTAAAAAAATACGGTAGTAGAGGCTGCAGGCTACAATGGTAATATAATACGACGAATGCACTGTGCATGCTGAGAATCTAAGGCTACAAACACACACTAATTATATGTAATACTTATTATTTCTCCACGGAACAATGGTTAGGTGAACGCGCCTGAATGTTACATTTTATACTACATTGCCTATACTGTTTATTGCAGTAAACACAATGAATAATATAAATGCATTTTATGGCTAGTGCAGAAGTTTTGTTGTCAAAACCTTGTGGTACATGTGAATACCTCTAGGCTTAATACGAGATTCCTCTAACCGCAACCAGAGAACGCAAAAAACCATGTTGAGAATGCGATTCAATTTTCCCCACTCTTCAAGATGGTACAGGTTCCTTGACTTTGTACTGTCGGTAAGTTCCTTATAAGAACTACTAAATCCCGCCCCCCCCCCCCCCCGTAGTAGTACCCCAGCAAAGAAACTTTTAAGTACTTCCAAGGTACGTGTATCGATCTTAAGGTCTTCAAGGTGAACGGAGGACGGCATACTACTTTTTAGGGCGGAATTTTGCATACGGCGTGTCTTTAAAGATATATCAAGTGCTGCATGAGCAGGCAACAAACATAACCACTGTTAGGACAGTGGCGGTCTTCTTGCAGTGGTCTCTTATCACATTCATGGGTTTAACACATCAGTGTCCAGAGAAAGTCTTTCGGACAGCATACGCCTGTGTATTCTTTGTGCATCCTTTCAGGGCACGCTATATAAACGACTCTCATACGGCTTACAGAAATAGCAGCTCGAGGCATTTACCTCAAGCAGCATGGTACCTTTTGAGAAGGGCAGCGTTGATCAGCGAATCGAGAAAATCCTCGCAAGTCATCCGTTTGCTCCTTGCTCAGCCGACCTCTTCTTTCTTTACTTGGGCATATTAATAACGGTCAAGAGCAGACACTGTGAAGGCTCTCATTACGTATTCTTAGCCGTACTGGTGTTTATTTATTTACTTCTGATTTATTCGTGTATGGTTTCAGACGGTGAGAATGATAGCGTAGAATAATAAAATTATTAATTCATAAAGAATCTATATGGATATTACAAGACCTACTCGTCGCCTATTGGACGTAAAAACCCGGCATTTACCTGGGGGCCCAAGGAAATACGTGAACACTTCAGTCACCCCAGTTGGTACCTCGGTCGAGTTTGCGGACACCTGCTGATTACAAGTCAAGTGTTACTGCTGGTGGCAACTTAATTGGCCAATCTTCCAGTTACTCTTTTTTTTACCATGGCGCCAAGGCCTAGTGGGCCAAGGCCTCCTCATTATGGAGGATTCATGATCCAACTCAGACACACCACACTCGGTAGGACTCCTTTGGACGAGTGATCAGCCCGACACTAAGACCTCTACCTGAAAACACACAACAGTCACAACAGACATCCATGCGCGCGGCGCGATTCGAACCCGGAATCTCAGAAAACGAACGGCCGCAGACCCGCACCTTAGACCGCGCGGCCACTGGGTTCGGCAGTTACTCTTATTGAAGGGCCAAATATATCCATGGAAATCTTCCGAATTACTCGTCTTTCAAGAAGGCATGTATAGCTCGTTTCGATATTGGAATGGGTTTGTATTGAAAGAAAGTAATAATATTAACAAACTTACTACTGGGAGTTATGTCGACATGCTTAATCTTCTTCAAACATGTCACATGGTCCAGAAAAGCGTGAAATCTCTTCATCGCACCGAGATATCAGTAACACGACAGCCGATAGGATACCACAGATGAGAGCATTTTGCGTTACATAACAATCTCCTTCTTCTCTACTGGCAATACTGACATCACGAATCCCATTTCTTTGCACTCCACGACGAAGATTTCTCTAAATTCTACAAGTCTACACTTGAGATAATTTTCATAGGCTGATACAACGACACAGAACGATCATTTTAGTAAGGTTTATCGGTCTGTTAACGACATTTCCAGTTGATGACTAGATATTAAGGGAAGGGAAGCGTTTACAGAGTGTCTCAACAAATGCCAAAATTCATACCCAATGTTTTAATTTGTCTGTAATTATTGCTCCTTCCGGCCCCAATTCTTCGCCTTCTTCGGACAGCTAGCAAGTTTATCGACGTATAGAGCTTATGTGGTAACTGATGGCGAAAGAGATGGATCTTATAAATCAGTTTTTAAATGTAATTAAAATTACGTATTACGTGCTACTTCTGTCAAAAATCCCTCCTGTTTAATATTTAGTTCTAATTAGAATTTTTTATTATTATTCACCCTCACAGATTCCACGACGCACTTCAATTGAAAGAAAGTCTACAATGCAGATATTTCGACACAGCATAGTGCATCAATGTCTAATTAAAATACTTTTGTGCTGTATTTAAACACAAACTGAATTTTAAGGAGGCGAACATTTTAATTTTAATTACATTCAGGCCCAGATATACCTCTTCCGCAAAAGTTACCACACCAAGTTGTACACGTCGATAAACTTGCTAGCTCCCTGAAGACGGACAAGAATTGTGGCCGAAACATGTCGGTGCAATAATTACTAACAAATAAAAACATTGAGCAAAAAGTTACTATTATTATTATTAACTGCAATTGAATTGTCACGGGGTGGCAGTATTCCTTACACTAGTACAGACAAAACAAATAAATATACACAAACGAATACAAAAAACATAGTACAAACAATACAAAACACAGTAAATTCAAGCGTATATATTACCAAAACACCCACACATTACAAAACCCTCACATACACACACCCACACATTACAAGACAAGTTAAAACAACCACAGTACAAGTTAAAACACAATACAAGATATACCCAAATGAAATACTCGTAGTCACAATATAATCAAGTGCCCTCAGTATAAGGTCACGTGAATGTACATGGCACTTTTATCCTCAAGAACTTCACCGTAGTAAACATTGCATGTAATATGTTATACGGAAAACGTATAATATTACATTTGCAAAGATTCATACACAACAACAGGTTAGAAAAACAAATAAAATCAAACTGTAATATTCAGTCCGCAGCTCAATGCCTAACTTTCCGAATTACGTATAGAAAAGCCCACGCCATCAAGAGACAATGCCTGCGGAATAAGACCAATCCTACTTTACGGTTTCCAGAAGATTCTATAGTTCTCTCATGTGTGTCAGAAAAGTACCTTAAAATAGGTCACGACACTTCCACACCAGTCCTTTAAAGTTCATGGAAGTAGATATTTTTGTGGCACAACAACCGTACTCGGGGATATGCCGCCTTGTTTTTAAGGTTTTGAGACGATCACAAACACAGACACACCACACTCGGTAGGATTCCTCCGGAAGAAGGATCAGCCCGTCACAAGTAGCTCTGAATGACAACACATAACTCTCATAAGAAGGCATCCGTGCCCCCCGACGGGATTCGCACCAGCAATCCTAGAGGTATAGTTACACTCTGGCTTTAATCTCGGCGCTAGATGGGGGTGGGTGGTCAACGCCACGCCCCCGCCGTTTTACTCCCGGGAAAGATATGGTACCCATTGTATAGGAGGCTGGATGGGCCCCAGGGCCAGTCAGGATGGGTGCGGAAAATGTCATCCCCACCGGGATTCGATTCCCGGATCGTTCAGCCCGTAGCGAGTAACTTTACCAACTGCGCTATCCCAGCCCACGAATTTACATATAAAGCATTAATTCTTGTGGTCTATGTTCATTTACTTTAGGAAAGAGGGCAGACTTATGAATCTCAAGAGAGCTTTAACAATATTAAAATAACAAAAATAAGAGTTATTTGTAAGACTGGAAAAAATGGTACATTGAAGTAATCTTTATGAGCTATGTTAGTACTGTACCAGACACGACACTTTGTTTAATAATGTCGAACTGATGAAATGTTGAATAAATTACGGTGAAATCACGGCCTATTTAACGACCAAATTCAGCACTTGCCTGCAATTACTGAGAAACCAAAGATACAGGTCAGTTAGGATAGCCAGTTTCCGGATCGCTATTCGAAATTCGCACTGATACAAATGTTTGTTCTGCTAACTTAGAAATGGTCTTTTTGTAGCTCATAGTTACCAAAGCACCACCATATAATGTTACACTGTAGTAGTTCATACTTACTAAAGTATCATCAACTAACGTTAGACAGTAGCAGTTCGTACTTACTAAAGTATTATCATCTAACGTTAGACAGTAGTAGTTCATACTTACAAAAGTATTATCATCTAACGTTAGACAGTAGTAGTTCATACTTACTAAAGTATTATCATTTAACGTTAGACAGTAGTAGTTCATACTTACTAAAGTATTATCATTTAACGTTAGACAGTAGTAGTTCATACTTACCAAAGTATCATCTAACTTTAGGCAGTAGTAGTTCATACTTACCAAAGTGTCATCTAACGTCAGACAGTAGTAGTTCATACTTACCAAAGTATCATCGTCTAACGTTAGACAGTAGTAGTTCATACTTACTAAAGTTTCATCATCTAACGTTAGACAGTATTAGTTCATACTTACCAAAGTATCATCATCTAACTTTAGACAGTAATAGTTCATCCTTACCAAAGTATCATCATCTAACGTTAGGCAGTAGTAGTTCATTCTTACGAAAGTATCATCATCTAACGTTACACAGTAGTAGTTCATACTTACCAAAGTATCGTCATCTAACGATCGACAGTAGAAGTTCATACTTACTAAAGTATCATCACCTAACGTTAAACAGTAGTAGTTCATATTTACTAAAGTATCATCATCTAACGTTAGACAGTAGTAGTTCATACTCACCAAAGTATCATCATCTAACGTTAGACAGTAATAATTCATACTCGCCACAATATCATCTAAAGTTACAAATTAGTAGTTCATACTCACCAAAGTATCATCATCTAACGTTAGACAGTAATAGTTCATACTCACCACAGTATCATCTAACGTTAGGAAGTAGTAGTTCATCTCCCCATAGTATCATCTAACGTTAGGCAGTAGTAGTTCATACTCAGCAAAATATCATCATCTAACGTTAGACAGTAATATTTCATACTCACCACAGTATCGTCTAACGTTAGATAGTATTAGTTTATACTTACCAAAGATAGTAGTAGTGAACTGCCTGCCATCATCATAACTATTTACTGTTATTTCCATCACATCAAATTACAGGGCAACATGTTTCCACTAGAATTTTATCATCTTCATGTCCTTAAACTTACTTACTTACTCCATGGTGCAGAGTCCTTATTGAGAAGCTAACTGGTTTGCAGCTAGTCAAGAAATTCCCCGCATTTCACGGAAGCCGAAGGTTTATTACCGCACTCACAAGCGTCCGCCAACTATCTCTATCCTGGGCCAGCCCATTCCAGTCCATATACCCACATCCTACCTCCTGAAGATCCATCCTAATATTATCCACCCATCTACGCCTAGGCCTCCCCAGTGGTCTCGGTCCTTACACTACTTACTTACTCCATGGTGCAGAATCCTTCTTGTGAAGCTAACTGGTTTGCAGCTAGTCAAGAAATTCACCGCCTTTCAGGGAACCCGAAGGTTCATTACCGCACTCACAAGCGTCCGCCACCTGTCCCTATCCTGGGCCAA
>Ga0123354_10012826_pt1 | contig 12983 bp, 15 predicted proteins | sample TergutLab28metaG_2_FD_97872 | JGI IMG/M metagenome (GOLD analysis project Ga0123354, IMG submission 97872) | Labiotermes labralis P4 segment gut microbial communities from Petit-Saut dam, French Guiana - Lab288 P4 | ecosystem: Host-associated > Arthropoda: Insects > Digestive system > Gut ...
CAGAACACGGCGGTGTACGCCTGCGTGCGCATCCTGGCCGAGTCCATCGCGGGCCTGCCTCTCCACCTCTACCGGTACACCGCGGACGGCGGCAAAGAGCGGATCGCCGCGCACCCGCTGTATTTCCTGCTCCATGACTCTCCCAACGAGGAGATGACGAGCTTTGTCTTTCGCGAGACTCTGATGAGCCACCTTCTCCTATGGGGCAACGCGTTCGCCCAGATCGTCCGCGACGGGCGCGGCCGGGCGCTGGCCCTGTACCCGCTTCTCCCGAACCGCGTGACCGTGGACAGGGACGCGAACGGGGCGATTTTCTACACATACATGCCCGATATGAACGACACGAGGTTCACCGGCGCGAGGCGCAACGCCCTGTACGACGGCGGAGACATCGTACTGCGCAAAGACGAGGTGCTGCACATCCCCGGCCTGGGTTTCGACGGGCTGGTCGGGTATTCCCCTATCGCGATGGCGAAAAACGCCGTGGGAATGGCAATCGCCACGGAGGAGTACGGCGCGTCGTTCTTCGCCAACGGAGCCAATCCGGGCGGCGTGCTGGAGCATCCCGGCGTGATCAAGGACATCCAGCGCGTCAAGGACAGCTGGAACGCGGCGTACCAGGGCAGCGCCAACGCGCACCGGGTCGCGGTGCTGGAAGAGGGCATGAAATTCCAGCAGATCGGCATCCCGCCTGAGCAGGCGCAGTTTCTCCAGACGCGGAAGTTCCAGATCAACGAGATCGCGCGGATTTTCCGCGTGCCGCCGCATATGGTCGGCGATCTGGAGAAATCCAGCTTCAGCAACATCGAGCATCAGGGCCTGGAATTTGTCAAATACAGCCTGAACCCGTGGGTCGTGCGCTGGGAACAGGCGCTGAACCAGGCTCTGCTGCTGCCGTCGGAGCGATCGAGCCTGTTTGCCAAGTTCAACCTGGACGGCCTGCTGCGCGGCGACTACGCCAGCCGCATGAACGGCTACGCGACGGGCCGGCAGAACGGCTGGCTCTCCGCCAACGATATACGCGAGCTGGAGGATATGAACCGCATCCCGGAAGAGAACGGCGGCGATTTGTACCTGATTAACGGCAATATGTCAAAATTGGCCGACGCCGGGATTTTCGCGAGGGGAAGGGCCGAGCCCGCGCAAAATCAAACAAGCTGACAACCCGCGTCATACTGTTAGTCATATCTTCCATATGACTGACGAGGTTTTTTGCGGATCATTGCGCATACTAACAATCGTATTATTAACATTTTAATGATCCGTAAAAAAACGAGGAGTGGAATACCATATGAAAAAGTCTTTTATAGCTCTGGCCCTGGCTCTTTTGACGGCGCTGTCAGTATTACCGGCCACGGCGTTCGCGGCGGAGCCCGCTGATGAAAATAAACAGGCGTGCGCGCGCTCAAAGCCCGACCTAAAGGATCACGGGCCGGAGCCGTTCGTGGATAAGCTGGCACGCTTGACGAAGAAAAACCCGAACTTCCGCACGGCGATATGGACTGGCAAGGAACTGCAGCTTACTGTCATGAGCATACCCAAGGGCGGCGAGGTCGGCCTTGAAATGCACGACGACACGGACCAGTTTTTGTATGTGGTCGAAGGCACGGGAACCGCTCAGATGGGCGCGGCGAGCGATAAGCTGACTTACAATCAGCCTGTTGAAAAAGGGAGCGGTATTTTCGTCCCGGTTGGCACGTGGCACAACATAACCAACAGCGGCGACTGCGACCTCAAGCTGTTCACCGTCTACGCGCCGCCGCACCACCCGCACGGCACCGTCCACAAGACTAAAGCGGACGCTGACGCGGCGGAACACTAAACTACAGCGGCTCCGATTGGAAATAAGCTGAAAACGAGTCCAAACCTGCGGCTTCAGGCAGGTCTGGACGAAGTTTGAAGTTTAATTTCAAACGGAACCGCTATACCCCGAAAAATGAAGCAGGCTGCCGATTTTATACTGATCCTGATTTTAATCATAGACAACTGGAACGGAGCACGTTCGTGCCCGCGCAAAGCGTGTGCCACCGGCACACTGCGCCGTTCGCTATTCCGGACGCCTGTTGGCGTCCGGGCTCGCTCCGTTGTCTATGTTAAAATCTAGGTCAGTGTTAGGCAGCCTCTTTTGTCAAAGGGTATAGACTTTCATAAGCGAATCCACATACGCCTGCATTTCCTCTTTTGAGTGGATCGTGTGCGTATGTTCGATTATCTGCCGCTGCGACGCCTCTGGCAGCGAGTAGAAGTAATCCATCGCGCTCCTGTTTTTCGCGAACGCCATGTCGAGGCCCATCGGTATATCCGGGGCGTATGGCCCTTCGTAATTCATAATGTCACTCTCCTCTCCGGTTATTTTGTCATCGGGGAGATTTTTATATACGTCGGAATTCATCCTGATCCTGATTTAAATCATAGCTAACCTTGCGCTCCGCCTACGGCGGAGTGGCCTTCGGCCAGTTTCGCGAAGCGAAACCCTGGGCTCGCTGATCCGGACGCCCGTTGGCGTCCGGGCTCACTCCGTTGTCTATGGTTAAATCTAGGATCAGTATTAGGAGGAAACTATGCGGAAATTCTGGAATTGGGTAAAGAACAGCGACGACAGCCGGACGCTGTACCTCGACGGCGTGATCGCCGACGAGACGTGGTGGGGCGACGAGATCACGCCTAGAGCGTTCAAGGATGAGCTTATGTCCGGCGACGGCGACGTGACCGTCTGGATCAACTCGCCGGGCGGGGACGTGTTCGCGGCGGCGCAGATCTACAACATGCTCAAGGAGTACGGCGGCCGCGTCACCGTGAAAATCGACGGGATCGCGGCCAGCGCCGCGTCTGTGGTGGCCATGGCCGGCGGCGAGGTGCTGATGTCGCCCGTCAGCGTCATGATGATCCACAACCCGGCCACCGTGGCCATCGGCGACGGCGAGGAAATGCTGCGCGCCAAGGCTCTGTTGGACGAAATTAAGGAGTCCATCATCAACGCCTACGAAATGAAAACTAACCTCTCGCGGGCGAGGATCAGCCACCTGATGGATCAGGAAAGTTGGATGAACGCGAATAAGGCCGTTGAGCTGGGTTTCGCGGACGGGATCATATACGCGGATAACGGCAATGAAACCGCAACGGAGCCGGAATCCGCATGGAACCGCGCGCGTGCCGTGGGCGGCGGCGGGATGTTGTTCAGCCGTCAGGCGGTGATGAACTCCATCTTACGGAAGCTGCCCCACGGCGAATCGTCTCGCGGCGAAACGCCTGAAAGCACGGTAAGTCCCACGGTAACGCCAAAAGGTACGCCAATCGAGTCGCTGGGCTGGTCGGACGCTCCGCGTCCTGCTCGCCTATGCGACCTAGACAAGCGGCTCTCTTTATTATCGCACTAAAAATAACTTTATGGAGGGAAAAGAATGTCCACTATTCTTGAACTGCGCGAGAAGCGCGCAAAAGCCTGGGACGCGGCGAAAGCGTTTCTTGACGGCAAACGCGGCGAAAGCGGGCTGTTGTCCGCCGAGGACACCGCTGTATACGAAAAGATGGAGACGGACGTGGCCGCCTACGGCAAAGAGATCGAGCGCCTTGAGCGGCAGGCCGCCGTCGACGCGGAGCTCGCCAAGCCCACGAGCGCGGCCATCACCAACAGGCCGAACGGCGTCCTTGGCGGGGACGGAAAAGCCGGCCGGGCGTCCGGCGAGTACAAAAACGCCTTCTGGAAGGCAATCAGGGGCAAAAGCACCGCCGAGGTCATGAACTCCCTGAACATAGGCACAGATTCCGAAGGCGGTTACCTCGTGCCGGACGAATTCGAGAGGACGCTTATCGAGGCCCTGAACGACGCGAACATCCTGCGCGGCATGGCGACGGTCATCAACACGTCGTCAGGCGAGCGCAAAATCCCGGTCGTGGCCAGCCAGGGCACCGCCGAATGGGTTGAGGAGGAGGGCGTGATACCCGAGAGCGACAACACTTTCGCGGCGGTCAACCTCGGCGCGCACAAAGTCGCGACGACGCTTAAGGTCAGCGACGAGCTGCTCAACGACTCCGCTTTCAACCTCGAAACGTACATCGCGCGGTAATTCGCGCGCAGGATCGGACGCGCCGAGGAGGAGGCGTTCATCGTCGGCGACGGGGTCAACAAGCCCACGGGATTTTTCCTGACGGCGCAGCTTGGCGTGACGGCGGCGGCCGTGGCGGCGATCACCCTCGACGAGATGCTGGATCTGTACCACAGCCTCCGCGAGCCGTACCGCCGCACCTCCGCGTTTATCATGAACGACTCGACGGTCAAGGCGATCCGCAAACTGAAGGACAACACCGGCCAGTATCTCTGGCAGCCGTCCATCAAGGAGGCCGCGCCGGACACGATCCTGAACCGCCCGGTCAGGACGTCGACTTTCGTCCCGGAACTGGCGGAGGGGAACAAGACTATCGCCTTCGGGGACTTCTCATATTATTGGGTCGCCGACCGCCAGGGGCGCATTTTCAAGCGGCTGAACGAGCTTTTCGCGATAACGGGGCAAGTCGGCTTCCTCGCCACGCAGCGCGTGGACGGAAAACTGGTGCTGCCTGAATCGATTAAGTATCTGCAAATGAAAGCGCAATCATAAACACGTTCCAGAGAGGGGGCGGCGGCGTGGCCGTGGTGGAGGCGTTACTTCCGAAAGTCAAGGCGAACCTGATATTACAGCACGAGGAAGACGACGAGCTTCTGCGCGGCTTCGTCCGCGCCGCCCTGGATTATGCCGAAAACTACCAGAAAAAGCCGCCGGGGTACTACTCCAAAAGGGGTAACAAAATGCCGCCGTCCACAGAGCAGGGCGTTATCATGCTGGCTTCGCATTTTTATGAATCACGGGACGGCTCCACCGGCGGCTTTTTCGCTGACAATGCCGGCGCGGCGGCGCAGATTTGGCAGACCATCAACAGGCTGCTTGTGCTGGGGAAGGATTGGCAGGTGTGACCGGCAGGATTAATCTTCTATCGTTTTGCGAGGTGTGATCATGTCCTTCGGAAAAATGAACGCTTTTATCGACATAATCTCCACCGAGTCCGTAAAAGACGCGGACGGCTTCGCGGTTCAGACCGACACCGTCTTGGCCCGCGTCCGCGCCTACCGGGAAGACCGGCACGGGAACGAGGTGTGGGCGAACCGGGCGGCGTTCTCCACTGCGACGGTGCTGTTTCGTTTCCGCAAAATTCCGGGCGTTGCCGTGGACACTACTTTGCAGATTCTCAGCGGCGGCGTCCGCTACGGGATAATCAGCGCGGAGGACGTGAAGGGGCGCGGGATGTACATCGAGGTGCTGGCGGACACCGTCTCGCCTTCTAAACGATAGGGACGTGAGACCGTATGGCGAAATTAACCGTAAAAATGCCGGATGATTTTCTGATGAAACTCTCCAGGCTGGCCGAAAACACCGACGCAATCGCGGAAAAAGTTCTGCAGGCCGGCGGCGAGGTCGTTTTGGACAAAGTGCGGGCCAACCTGCAGGCCGTCGTCGGGGCCAACACAAAAATAGAATCCCGCTCCACCGGCGAGCTCGCCGGTTCGATTGGGCTATCCCCGGTGAAGGTGACCAGGGAAGGAAACTACGATGTTAAAGTCGGTTTCCGGGAGCCACGCTCGGACGGCGGCAGCAACGCCAAGATAGCCAATATACTGGAGTACGGCAGATCAGGCCAGCCTCCGAAGCCTTTTTTGGCTCCGGCGAAGCGCTCCAGCCGGAGCCAGGTGATAGACACCATGAAGAAAAAACTGGACGAGGAGATTGCGGCGTTATGAATATTCTATCCGAACTGACGGGGCTTCTGGGCGGATTCGCGCCGATTGAGACGGGCGTGTTCAGCGATGAGGCCCCGAGCGAATATATCGTGATTACGCCGCTCGTGGACACTTTCGAGCTATTTGGCGATAACCGGCCCGGATACGAAACTCAGGAGGCGCGGCTTTCCATTTTCTCAAAGAAAAATACAGGTCGTTAAAAAACCAGGTCACCTCGGCGCTGCTGGCGGCGGATTTCACGGTCACAGACCGCCGCTATATCGGGCGCGAGGATGACACCGGCTATTTTCATTACGCAATTGATGTAATAAAAAATTACTCACTGGAGGAATGATACATGGCTACGATTGGCATGGATATGCTGTTTTACGCCAAGATTACGGAGGATGCTGTAGGAAATGAAACCTACGGCGAACCCGTCCGTCTGGCCCGAGCGATGCAGGGCGATCTTTCCCTCGATCTCGCGGAAGCCCAGCTCTACGCGGATGATGGGGCAATCTACGTCGTAAAATCCTTTAGAACCGGTACTCTTTCGCTTGGCGTGGACGACATCGGCGTGAAAGTGGCCGGAGATTTGACCGGCGCGGAAATCGACGATAACGGCGTGCTGGTATCCGCGAGCGAGAACATGGGCGAGTCCGTGGCCGTCGGCTTCCGCGCGATGAAGCCGGACGGGAAGTACCGCTATTTCTGGCTCTACAAGGTCAAGTTCGGCTTTCCGCCTGTCAGCGTGCAGACAAAGGGCGATTCCATCACGTTCCAGACGCCGACCATCGAGGGCGTAGTGTCCCGGCGCAACAGGCCCGACGACCGCGATCAGCACCCTTGGAAGGCCGAGGTCACGGAGGGCGACACGGGCGTTGCTTCCAGCGTAATCGAGGGCTGGTTCGATGAGGTGTACGAACCCGAGTTCCTGCTGCGCGGTTCCGCTCCGACTGACCCTGACGCCACAGGCCCGGAAACTGATCCGGACAGCGGTACCGAACCCGGCACTGATCCGCCGGATAACGGCGGAACGGAACCGGGTACTGAACCGCCGGAGAGCGGTGGCACAGAACCTGGTATTGACCCGCCGAACGGCGGAGGTGATCCCGACCCTGAACCCGATCCCGACCCTGACCCTGATCCCGATCTTGAACCGTGAGGAGGCGGCCAAAAATGGACGAATTTAATATGGAGCGAAGCCAGATTATCACTATCGGAGGCGAGGATTATTCGCTAATCCTTACTACCAAGGCCACAAAGGAGATCGCCGCGCGTTACGGCGGGTTGGAGAACCTTGGCGATAAGCTGATGAAATCGGAGAACTTCGAGATGGCGCTTTCCGAGATCATATGGCTTATTACCTTGCTGGCGAACCAGGCGTTCCTGATTTACAACTTCCGGCACAAGGATAAACCGAAAACGCTCCTGACGGAGGATGAGGTCGAGCTTCTCACGTCTCCGGCTGATTTGGCCGAATACAGGAACGCGATTTCGGCGGCGATCTACAAAGGCACCGTGCGGAACGTCACCAGCGAAAGCGACGCAAAAAACGCGGCGGGCGCGTAAACGACAATGAGTTGTTTACGCGCCTGTTTTATTGCGCCACTGTGCAGCTAAACATGGGCGCGGAGGAATTTTGGCTTACCCCTTTCGGGCTTTTTCTGGATTTATGGGCGTGTCATAAGCAATGGCACGGAATAGAAAAGCCGCATGCGGAGCGCAGCATCGACGAAGTGATCCCATTTGATCTCGTATAGGCGCGGAACTCGGAAAAGTCCCAAATTACTCCAGCCAGTCCTCGAGCGGCAGCCCTTCCACTCTGCTGAATTCCCGCGTGTTGTTGGTGACTAAGGTAAGGCCGAGGGCCTTCGCGTGGGAAGCGATTAACGTGTCGCGGTCGCCTATCGGCGTTCCGGCGCGTTTAAGTTTTACGCGCACACGTCCGTATTCGGAGGCCGCGAGCGTATCAAACGGAAGGATTTCTACCGCCATTAGAAAAAAACGCAGTTTTCTTTCATTTTTTTCCGGGAACGCGCTGTTTTCAACGCCAAACCAAAGTTCTGCTTCGGTAATTGCGGATATGGACAACCCATATGGCTGCTCCGCGGCAAAGCGGGAACAGACGACAGAGTTGTTGTTTATCGCGAACGCACAGGTATTGGTGTCAAGCATCACCCTCATAATATCGGCTCCCTGTCGTCCGCGTGGCTCGCGGCGTATTCCGCGTCTTCCCGGCGCGCTTCCAGGATTGATTCATACACATCGTCAGTCACTGGATCGCAAAGAAGAAAATTTTCAAGCGCTTTATCCTTCTGGTAAAGCATGACGGTATTTCCAATTTTTTTGACCGCGACCTCGTCGCAATTAAAACGGCAGGACTTCGGTAGGCGAACCGCCTGACTGCCGCCGCTAGTAAACAGTTTTGCCGTTTCCATAACACATCACCCCGTAAATAGTATATACAAGAGTAGCTATTTTGTCAAGAGGGAGGCGCGGGCGTGGCATCGGATTTATCCTAGATCTCGGATAAATCCGAATATCCCATAAGTTTTAATATTCTCCTAACTCGCCGCAAAGTGGCATAGAATCAAGGTTTGCAATCAAAACTTCTCGGATAATTTTGTTTGCAAACCTTGTAATGGCGAGATGGTACTATCTGAGAAAAATGCTTTTTGAGCCGATATCGCCTTGTTTTTAGCAGCATTTACACCCGATTAACATGGGCTTGACTGTCGGCGGTGGAATAATTATCCTGGAACTTTTCAATATTTTCTTGAATTTACTGCGTTCTGGCGGAGTTAGGAGGATAACAAAACTTATGGGATATGACACATTTGGATTGAAATTGGGTATTGAAGGAGAGCGTGAGTTCAAACAGGCCCTTACCGACATCAACGCCAGTTTCAAAGTCCTTGGCTCCGAAATGAACGTGGTCGCTTCGCAATTCGACAAAAACGAAAAGTCCGTCCAGTCAATCACGGCCAGGAATACCCAACTGAACAAGGAAATCGAGCTACAGAAGGACAAAATCTCCACCTTAAAGGCGGCTCTGGCTAATTCTTCCGAGGCTTTCGGGGAAAACGACAAACGCACCAAAAGCTGGCAGACCCAGCTAAATAATGCCCAGGCTGAGCTAAACGGCATGGAGAAGGAACTGAAAAGCAACAACAAGGCCCTGGACGCCGAGGGTAAGGCTCTGGACGAAACCGGCAAAAGCTCGCGGGACATGGGCAAGGACACAAACAACCTTGGCGGCGAAATGGAATCCGCGACAAAGAAAACCTCCGTATTCGGAGACGTTTTGAAGGCCAGTCTTGTTGCGGACGCGATCAAGGCTGGCCTTTCGGCTCTGGTGGACATGATCAAGGCCCTGGGCGCGGCGGTGAAAGACTACATCGCGGACGCTTCCGAAATGGCGACAAAAGCCGCTGAGAGCCAGACCAAACTCACGCAGGTCATGCGCAACACCATGGGCGCGACCGACGACCAGATCCAGAGCCTGGTAGAGCTTGCGGCCCAGCAGGAAAAGCTGGGGGTCGTTTCCAAGACGGCGCAGGTCACGGCCATGGCGGAGCTTGCGACGTTCGTCAGCAAAAAAGAAGCCGTAGCGGATATGCTGCCGGTTATGAACGACTACATCGCTTACCAGTACGGCACGACCGCGTCCGAGGAACAGGCCCGGAACGTCGCGACGGCGCTCGGCAAGGCGATCAACGGCAACATAGACGGGCTGGCGAAGCAGGGCTTCACGCTGACCGACAACGAGAAAAAGTGGTTTAAGACCGCGTCGGAAGCGGAGCGGACGGCTTTCGTCATGAAAATGGTCGGCGAGAGCATGGACGGCGTGAACGCGGCCCTTGCTCAGACCGACGCCGGGAAAATGGCCCAGCTTACCACTGTCCTGGACAACACAAAGATCGCTGTCGGTTCTCTGGCTAACTCTTTCAAGGCCCAGATTCTTGGGCAGATGCTGCCGTCAATATCCTTGCTTTCAGACGCGTTCCTTGGCGTTCTGCAAGGCACCGGCTCTGTGGACGACCTGGCCAAGTCTTTCACCGGTGTGTTTGACGAAATTTCCAACATCATAGACCAGTTCCTTCCAACCCTGCTGGACTTAGGCGGGAAGCTGCTGGAAGGTTTAGTTATGGGCATCGCCGATAACATTGACGTGATTATCGGCGGGGTGCAAAGTATTTTGACCGCTGTGCTTTCAGCGATCACCGATTTGCTGCCAATTGTCATGGAGGCGCTTGGGAAGCTCCTGCTCGGGATTATCGAAGGTATTATCGCGGCCCTTCCCGCGCTGGCAGAAGCCGCCGTGCAAATAGTTACCACACTGGCCAAGGGGCTGGGCGACGCGCTCCCGACGCTGATCCCGGAGATCACTCGGGCTTTAGCGGAGATCGTGAAGGTAGTGGCACAGAACCTACCGGCTCTCCTGGACGCGGCTCTGAACATAATCCAAGGGCTGGCAGACGGGCTGCTGGCCGCGATTCCAGTCCTGTTACAAGCTCTGCCTGAAATAGTGAAAGCCATTTTGACGTTCCTGGTCGGAGCGATCCCGCAGATCGTAACCGCTGTAGCCGACCTGTTGAAGTCCATCGCGGACGTGCTGCCGGATATAATTCAGGTTATCGTGGAAATCCTGCCCGACATCATCACCGGCATTGTAACCGCGCTTCTGGACGCGCTTCCCGCCATACAGGAAGCGTTTTTCACGCTGCTGACCGCCGTGACTGAGAACCTCCCGGCGATTGTGGAGGCGATTGCCGCCGCATTACCGGATCTGATAGAGGGAATCGTGAACGCGTTGGTGGTGGCCGTGCCGCTGATCGCCGACGCCGGGGTTACACTACTGACCGCGTTGGTAGACTCCCTTCCCGCCATCATAACACCGATTGTGGAGGCTTTGCCCAAGATCGTGGACGCGATCCTGGCCGCGCTGAAAACAGCGGTTCCCGCCCTGATAAACGCAGGAATCCAGCTTCTTACCGCTTTAGTGGGTGCGCTTCCAGCAATAATTGAAGCAATTGTGGCTGTAATCCCTGCAATCGTGGACGCGGTCGTGGCCGTTGTCGTGGAATGCCTGCCGATTGTCATAGACGCGGGGATTGAGCTTTTTACGGCCCTGATAGACGCGCTTCCAACGATAATTGACACCATTTTGGAAGCCCTGCCCAAGATAATTGACAGCATAATCGGGGCGCTTACGGAAGCCATACCAAAGCTGATAGATGCCGGGGTGAAGCTTCTTATTGCGCTGGTTGAAAACCTGCCAAAAATCATAAAAACCATAGTAGATGCCTTGCCCAAGATCATAACAGCTGTAGTAAACGCCATTGTGGGCAACATCGACAAGATTATAGAGGCCGGGTTTAAACTGCTCGTTGCTTTGGTAACGAATCTCCCGGCCATCATATGGGAAATTATCAAGGCCGTGCCGAAAATCGTCGAAGCCATTGTAAACGCTTTCAAGGGGCTGTTTGGAAAGATCGTCGAGATTGGCGCGGATTTGATTAAGGGCATATGGCAGGGCATTTCTGACATGGCCGGATGGATAAAGGATAAAATATCCGGGTTCTTTGGCGGCGTGTTAAGCTCGATCAAGGGCTTTTTCGGGATAAAGTCCCCATCTTCGGTGTTCCGTGACGAGGTTGGCAAAAACATCGTGCTCGGCGTGGCCGAGGGAATTGACGAGAATTCAGACAAGGCGGCGAAAGCAGCCGCGAAAATGGCCAAGGACACCTACGATTCCGCTAAGACTTGGATCGCCGACTACCGCAACTCCCAAGATTATATGGCTGAAGAAGAACTGGCCATGTGGGAGATGCTTGCCGAAAAGTACACAACCGTATCCAAAGAGAAGGTCGAAATCGACAAAAACATTAACAGCCTTCGCTCTAAAATAGCCAAACAGTCCTTTGACGATTCCAAAGCGTGGATCGACAAGCAGAAATCCTACGGGAATTTGAGCGCAAAAGAGGAAGCCGACGCCTGGGAGCGGGTGGCCGCTCGGTACGCGGAAGGTACGAAAGAGCGCGAGGATGCCGACAAGAATTACTACGCGGCCAGGAAAAAAGCCGACGAGGAGGGCTTCAACGAGTCCAAGAAGTGGATGGATGAGCGGAAAAAGTACGGCCTTGCCTCCATCCAGGATGAGATCGACTTCTGGGAAACCCTGTCCGCGCAGTACGCCGAGGGAACCAAGCAACGGGAGGAAGCCGACAAACAGCTTTATGAGTCCAAGAACCGGCTCCTTACCGAGCAGGAAAAGCTCGTGCAGAAGATGGAAGCCGCCGAGTAGAAGTACGCCAAGGCTGTGGACGACCGCGCCAAGGCGATATTTAACACGTTCGGCCTGTTCGACGAGCTAAAGCAAAAAGAAGAAGTCTCCAGCGAAACCCTGTCCAAGAATCTGAACGACCAAGTCAGGGTGCTGGCTGAGTGGGCGGCTAGTTTTGAGCGCCTTGCCGCAAAGGGTGTTGACGAGGGACTTCTTGCCGAGCTTCGCGCGATGGGGCCGTCCGCCTACAACGAGATCAACGCGCTCTCCAAGATGTCCGATAAGGAGCTTACAGCTTATACCGAGATGTGGAAGCAGAAACACGCGCTTGCCCGTATGATGGCCGTCGATGAGCTAAAAGGGCTCCGGCAGGACACCGACAATGAAATCAGGGGCCTGCTGAACGATATGGATAACCTTGTCAAGCCGGGTGGGATGGCTATTGGCGAGAACCTGGGCGATTCGATTATAAACGGCATCAATAACCGCGCCGGTGCCGTCTATAACGCCGTCCAGAACCTGGCGCAGGGCATTATCAGCACGGCTCAAAACGCGCTGGCGATATTCTCCCCGTCCAAGATATTCACGGATTTTGGGGAGAACGTTGATATGGGCTTCATCCAGGGCGTGGAAAATCTCGCCGGAGCCGTAAAAAGCTCCGTGAACGCACTGTTCGGCGATCTTGGCAGAAATATGAGCAGTGGCGTCAGCTTTGACACGAGCGGTCTGAGCGGTTTCGGAGGCGTGTCTGCGGCCATGAACGGTCGTGACGGCACGGACGCTGGCATTGTCAACCAGTTTAACATTTCGCAGATGGTCGTCCGTGAGGACGCTGACATTAACCGGATCGCGTCCCAGCTTTACAGGCTCCAGCAGCAGTCCCAGCGCGGGAGGGGGTTGGCCTTGGCATGAGAACACCGCTAGGCTATGGGTTTACATTCC
>Ga0123354_10012830_pt1 | contig 12981 bp, 8 predicted proteins | sample TergutLab28metaG_2_FD_97872 | JGI IMG/M metagenome (GOLD analysis project Ga0123354, IMG submission 97872) | Labiotermes labralis P4 segment gut microbial communities from Petit-Saut dam, French Guiana - Lab288 P4 | ecosystem: Host-associated > Arthropoda: Insects > Digestive system > Gut ...
CGCCTTGTTTCAATCCACGCCTCCGCGCAAGAGGCGACAACGAAGAGACGCTTGTCCATGGCGGATGCTACGTTTCAATCCACGCCTCCGCGCAAGAGGCGACCAACCTGGCTTGGCAACTGCACCTGGAGGCCTATGTTTCAATCCACGCCTCCGCGCAAGAGGCGACGAGGATGTAACCGGCGCGCAGAGTGTGGATGCGGTTTCAATCCACGCCTCCGCGCAAGAGGCGACTCTACACGCCGGAAGAGGGCCAGGCCGACCTCAAGTTTCAATCCACGCCTCCGCGCAAGAGGCGACATAAGTTCGCTGACCCGCGCGCCGGTTTTGGCCAGTTTCAATCCACGCCTCCGCGCAAGAGGCGACTCATGGGTTCAGGAACGACAGGTGTTGCAGCCCTGTTTCAATCCACGCCTCCGCGCAAGAGGCGACCATTATGCGCCTGCCTCAAAAGGTTTGAGTGTTGTTTCAATCCACGCCTCCGCGCAAGAGGCGACGTGGGCTGGATGTCATGGGCCGATATCGTCAGGGTTTCAATCCACGCCTCCGCGCAAGAGGCGACGACGACTCGCTTTAACGTCCTGGGGCTCATTTCAGTTTCAATCCACGCCTCCGCGCAAGAGGCGACGCGGCGGCTCTTCCGTAAGGTCTATCGGGATGCTGTTTCAATCCACGCCTCCGCGCAAGAGGCGACTTGAGCTACGTCTTTTGGGCGCTCTCCGCGAACCAGTTTCAATCCACGCCTCCGCGCAAGAGGCGACCAGTGCGAGGTGCGGCATGATAAGCACGGAACTCGTTTCAATCCACGCCTCCGCGCAAGAGGCGACCGAACGGGAAGCAGAGGCCGCCCGCGTCTATGCCGTTTCAATCCACGCCTCCGCGCAAGAGGCGACAGCGGCCTGTCGTCATTACTCCTGAAGGGGTCGGGTTTCAATCCACGCCTCCGCGCAAGAGGCGACTCTATGGCGTCACCAACGAACTTTCGAGTGGCCAGTTTCAATCCACGCCTCCGCGCAAGAGGCGACAACGGGTATTCCAAGCATTCTAGGGAGGAATGGCGTTTCAATCCACGCCTCCGCGCAAGAGGCGACGCGGCGGCTCTTCCGTAAGGTCTATCGGGATGCTGTTTCAATCCACGCCTCCGCGCAAGAGGCGACGGCGTTATCTCTGTGTCGCCGAAAGTCTGGATACTGTTTCAATCCACGCCTCCGCGCAAGAGGCGACGGCTGAAATCCTTCAGGCGTTCGCCCGCGAAGAAGTTTCAATCCACGCCTCCGCGCAAGAGGCGACGCCTGCACGGCGCGTTTGAGCTTGCCCGCGTGCTGTTTCAATCCACGCCTCCGCGCAAGAGGCGACGTCAAAAGGCTCACGTTGCCCCGATGTATCACAAGTTTCAATCCACGCCTCCGCGCAAGAGGCGACCAATAATCGGCCGCCGCGACCGCATCGCTTACCGGTTTCAATCCACGCCTCCGCGCAAGAGGCGACGGGGATTGTCAGGGTCTCCGTCATCAGCATCCTGGTTTCAATCCACGCCTCCGCGCAAGAGGCGACTCCAGCCCCTGACTTGCGTTCCTGACGGCCTGGTTGTTTCAATCCACGCCTCCGCGCAAGAGGCGACTTTTGATGTTGGCTTGCATGGCGCGCTCTTATCCGTTTCAATCCACGCCTCCGCGCAAGAGGCGACACCAGGCCGGGCGCTGGCGCTTCGAGAGCGCCGGTTTCAATCCACGCCTCCGCGCAAGAGGCGACACCGCCGCAGGTTCGCCTTCCGTTTTTCCAGACGTTTCAATCCACGCCTCCGCGCAAGAGGCGACTGGAGCCCGGTGCTGGGGACTCAGGGCATGACGCGTTTCAATCCACGCCTCCGCGCAAGAGGCGACTACCGCCGCCAATAATCTCCACACGGCCCTCGTCGTTTCAATCCACGCCTCCGCGCAAGAGGCGACGCGACCCGCATGCGGATTCGCCGACTTGTGCCAGTTTCAATCCACGCCTCCGCGCAAGAGGCGACTTTTCAATTCCACGATGTACATTAAGCCGTGCATTGTTTCAATCCACGCCTCCGCGCAAGAGGCGACGGCCAGGGAGACCGCCGTTGTCTCCCCCACTCCCGTTTCAATCCACGCCTCCGCGCAAGAGGCGACTTCCCGTTTTTGCGTTCCACCGTCTTTTCGATCTGTTTCAATCCACGCCTCCGCGCAAGAGGCGACACCATCCCCGAGAATCAGGCCAACCCTGGACAGGGTTTCAATCCACGCCTCCGCGCAAGAGGCGACCGTCTATTGCCCGAAATCCCGAAAGGACGTTGACGTTTCAATCCACGCCTCCGCGCAAGAGGCGACCCAAACTCCAGGCGGCGTACGAGCACTGCGAAAGTTTCAATCCACGCCTCCGCGCAAGAGGCGACGCCCAGGCTTTGAGCTGGTCAAAATTGACGGCCAGTTTCAATCCACGCCTCCGCGCAAGAGGCGACATGCGGTACGCCTCGATCACGGCCTCCAAAGATAGTTTCAATCCACGCCTCCGCGCAAGAGGCGACTGGGGATTGCCCGTGACTGCCGTCAACGTGGCGGTTTCAATCCACGCCTCCGCGCAAGAGGCGACTGGCCGTGGCCATTCTGGTAGCGGCATTGCTGACGTTTCAATCCACGCCTCCGCGCAAGAGGCGACTGCCCAGGTCGAGGGTGCCGCCCACGGTGGGGTTGTTTCAATCCACGCCTCCGCGCAAGAGGCGACTGGGGATTGCCCGTGACTGCCGTCAACGTGGCGGTTTCAATCCACGCCTCCGCGCAAGAGGCGACTGGTCGCCGAAGGCGCGCAGGCTATCGACGACATGTTTCAATCCACGCCTCCGCGCAAGAGGCGACGGCGTCGTCAGCCCCTCGGAGCGCATGAACACGCAGTTTCAATCCACGCCTCCGCGCAAGAGGCGACCCGACAGCTCAAGGTGTGCATCACTGATCCCGTGTTTCAATCCACGCCTCCGCGCAAGAGGCGACCACGGCCATGGCCGCCGCGCGCCAGATGGGCGCGTTTCAATCCACGCCTCCGCGCAAGAGGCGACACGAGATAAACGGGGAACTGGCCGACTTTGAGACGTTTCAATCCACGCCTCCGCGCAAGAGGCGACCACGTAAAAGGCGTGGCCGCCCTGGGTATAGCCGTTTCAATCCACGCCTCCGCGCAAGAGGCGACGATAACGGGGGCGGCTAGCCTGGTGCTGCTAGCTGTTTCAATCCACGCCTCCGCGCAAGAGGCGACTGTACTTAGTATTTTCATTCTCCCTGTTGCATGGAATGCCGTCGATTCGAGCCTGAGTACGCAGCAGGCGCGAATATGGCAAAAGCATCTCGGATATTTTGTTTTAAATGATATATTCCGCCATACTACAAGATCGAGAAATGATCAGGGAAAACACGCGTGCTTGGGGTGCTCGATCACATTTCCCATTGTTCAAAAAATGAGTGGCCCCTCTGGATTGAGGGCTTCCTTTGCTCCCACATGTTCGACTCGCCGCTGCCAGTTGGCCCCCAAAAAATAAAACCGCAAACTGTCTTTTTCTTCGTCTATGGCAGCAGTAAGTTTTGCCCGCAACGCCGTCCATTGGGCCGGTTCGACGAGACATTCAAATACTGAAAACTGAACGCGCTGCCCCCAGTTTTCGCAGTGTTTAGCCACATGGCGCAGACGTTTCTTCCCATCATCCTCAAGGGTGTTTACATCATAACAGACAAGCACCATCATGGGTCACCTCGCCACAAAAGGCGGATAGGCATCCAGATCGCCCCGGACATGAGACGCCAACAGCCGTGCCGCCACATGCCACAGAAGCCCTACCGGAAAGCGTTCATTCATATACGGATGCACAACATCGTCTCGTTTACGTTCCTGCCAGAGTTGCAATACAGTCTTGCGGGCATCGTCTTTCAAAACCACGGCTCCGGACTCCGTATAATTGAAATCTCCGGCCTTGATCTGCCCCTTGTTAATCATGGTGCAAACCAGCCGATCCACCAGATAGGGGCGAAACTCCTCCATGAGATCAAGCGCGAGGCTGGGCCTGCCGGGACGGTCCCGGTGCAGAAATCCAACCGCCGGATCAAGCCCCACGCTCTCAAGCGCGCTTCGCACATCATGGACCAATACGGTGTACAGAAACGACAGCAGACAATTGACCGCATCCAGCGGCGGCCTGCGGTTGCGTCCGGAAAAAGGGAACTCCGGATTCAGGATGAGTTTGTGGAAGACGCCGAAATAGACGTTGGCGGCTTCTCCTTCAATGCCGCGCGCCACATCAAGGGTCAGATCGGAATGCAAGCGGCGCAGACAGTCCGAAAGGCGCATGCAAGCGTCATCAAGATCGGCGTCTGGGCGCTCTCGAGCGCTACGGCGCAGGATCGTTCTGCAATTATAGATCTTGCCGATGCAGAAAGCTCGCGCCATGGCAGCCGATTGCTTTTCATTATCAGCCATACGGTATTGCGCCCGGCGAAGGAGTACATTGCCAGATGTCAGGCCGTGCATGGACGCAAGAAATTTTCCATATTCCGTAAGCCATGTGACCGTGACGCCATTTTCAGCGCAGTGGCCAAGAAGGAACGGACTGCACGAAACCTGTCCGAAAAGCATGAGACTGCCTAACGTATGCACAGGGATTTTTCCGCGCAGGCTCCCTTCCTGATGGATGGCGACGCATTCGCCGTCTTTGGAGAGATAGGAGTCTTGCGTGGTGATGAAAAGAGTATTTTGGAAACGTTTCATGCTTCCCTCCGCAACGCGTCGAGAAATGCGTTCGCCTTGTTTCGCGTAAGGCCGGGCAGACAGGACTCCGCAAGAGAGCAGGACGTGCAGCCCCGACCCTTTGTCATGGCTTCGGGGACTGGCGGCAAACGCCCTTCTTCCAATAAAGCATGTACAGCCGCTGCTGTCCGAGCGGTTAAATCCCGCAGGTTCGCGTCAAAGGAAACTCCCAGGCGTCTGCGCTGTGCCCCGTAAAAGAGCGCTCCTTCGGGCACGGCCAGACCGAGCATTTCCTCAAGACATAGCGCCTGAGCGCAAAGCTGCACCCTGTCGGCGTCATGCGCTTTGGGGCGCCCGCGCTTGTATTCCACGGGAAACGGACGCCACGCGTTACCGTTACGATGAAACTCCACCACATCGGCCTTGCCGGAAAGACCCAGCGCGGCCGAGCGCAGCAAAAGCCCGGTGACGGTCTTCAGATCGCCTCTGGTCGTACGCTTGCCGCTGTCGGCCCGCTCATGCAGCACCCGGCCTTCGGCAGTGAGCGCATTCTCCGTCCACACCTGGTCCAGATGAATGAGCGCGCACTGCCTCGGGCAAAACAGATAGTGCTGCAAGGCGGAAACGGGAATAAACGCGTCTTCGGCATACATTCCGTGCCGCCTTGCCCGTTACAGTTTTTCGATCAGTTCTACGCCTGAGGGCAGCCCTTCCTTATTCACGCTAACGCTGTAGTCGCTGAATTTGCGGGGCGGAGCGCCATTGCCGCCGGCGCGTGCAACGCTCACGCGGTCAAACAGGGCGTGAGCCGGGGCGTTTCCGAGCTTGTCCGCGTGCTTGAAAACAAAGAGTTTGCGGGCCGTCATCTCGCCCCGGCTGGCGGAGCGGTCGTGCTCGAACATCTCTTGCAGAGCCCGCCAGAAGAGTTCGAGGTCCGCGTCGGAAAAGCCCGTCCGCTCGGCCAGAGGCGCGGAGATGAATCCGTGCGCCCGGTACAGGGCGTACGGAATGACGAATTTGTGCCCCATGGTGCGGTTGTCGCCCTTTTGCGCTTCGGCCTCCTTTTCGGTGGCGACGGCCATGCGCGTGATGGCCACTTCGCGCGGCACTACAGGATCAATGCTCTTGCCAAAGGCAAGCTGCACAGGGCCGCGTACCTGCCCGCAGTTGATTCCCGTACTCATAACAGCGCCGAATGTGCGCACGTCATAAAAGTTCTGGCACATCCACGCGCGGGTCTTTTCGACGTCATCGGCCTTCGCTTTGGCTGGATCAAGATCCAATGCTTTGTAGGCAAGTTCGTGTTGCCGGTTCAAAATGGCTTTTTCCCGCACGTAAATATGGTTTCCATCGCTGCCGGCTTCGGTGAGATCCACAAAGTTACGAACTTTCCGTTTGAGGCACACGTCGGTGACGATGCCGTGTCCGGTTTCCGGATCGATGCGCGGCATGTTTCCGGCATCGGGGTCGCCGTTGGGATTGCCGTTTTCCACGTCAAAAAGCAGAATAAAGTCATAACGATTGGTGATGGCGTTCATGGAAGTCTCCCTGGAGGTTCGCGGTTCGTTATTCCTGTTCTGTGGCGGAGGAAGCCTCAGGCGTGGCGTCGTCATCTGAACGGACGGACTTGTCCGCCCGCTGATGATAGTAGCCGAGGGCGAAAAGGCCCTGCGCCTGCAAATCCAGATGGGCCGGGAATGCATTATTGATGGTGTTCAGCACGTCGCGGATTAACTTGTCGTAGCCGTAGGCTTTGGCCTTGCTGATGTGATTTTGGGCATTGCGCAAAAGGAGCGGGAAAACCATAGCCGGAGTGGCCGAAGCCGCCCCATAGTATTTGGCGCGGATATCGGCGTTGATGTTTGGACCTATGGCCTTGCGCTGCACGCCGGCGAGCAGGGCGAAAAGCCGGCCGAGCTGATAAGCCTGGCTCGGGTGATTGGGATTTAAGGACATAAGCTCCTCCTTGTGATGGTAATTTCTGACGAGCATGGCCTTGATGAGGCCCGCGCGCACGGATGTGATGTCGTCACCCGAGCGCAGGCGCTGCAAACACATGGGTAAGAGATAGCTGGGGTAGGCCTGGCCGGCCAAAGCGGCTTCCAGCACTTCCGCGCCAAGGCGCTCTATATCTCCCGTTTTTTTGTGCGGCCCAAGCACTTCCCTGGCAAGACGCCAGACCGACGGGAATTCCGGTTCACTGTCAAAACGGCGGACAATGGCCAAGTTTCCGTAATACATGTGGATATGCTGAAGAAACTCCTGTGCCTCCCCCTGCAGGAAAAAGCTGACCGACAGACGCGAGGCGTTGGGTTTCAAGGCCAAAACGAAGAGCTTCACTCCCGGATCAAGTCCTGGCCAGGCTTGTGTTACGGGAAGTCCTTGCCCAAGACGGCGCAGGACATTGGCTCTCTCTTGAGCGGAGAGGAGATCCGTTACCGGAGGCTTGCCCGTCTCCGCGCCTCCAGGCAGCGATGATTCTTGCGGTTCGGACGAGGACATAGAGGCTGGTTTGTCCGTATCCGCGCCGCCAAACAACGTGAACAGGTTGTTCTCTAAAGGAGACTCCCGCTCAGCCCAGCAGATGGCGGTCGCTGCGCCAAGTCGCAGGCTTTGGGAGGGATGGCGGAGCAGATAGTTGAGAGCGGTGGTGTAGCCAAAGGCGGCGAATCTTCCCACAGGGCCATTGAGATTCTGCTTTTTGTTGAAAGATTCAAAGGCCTGCAGGTTATACGAACACAGGGCCGCACCTGAAGATTGCGCCCCGGCCACTCCCTTGATGGGCGTGTGCAGCGAGGCTACGGCCGTGTGCTCTCCGGTTACAAGGCAGACGCCTGCGCTGTCTTCCGTTGAATCTTGTTGTTGTCGTGCACTCCATATGGCCCGCAAGGCGGGCATTTCGTGCAGGTAGTCGTGTCCTACGCGGAAGACCAGATTGGCGGTAGCCATATCCGCCCATTTTTCTTCGATCTTCGGGTGGTTCGCTGGAGGAGCCTGCAAAAAACGGAGCAATGCTTTGGCCTCCGGCGCATCCACAGTGCTTAGCAGTTCTTCGTGGAGTTTACGGAACGCTTCCTGGCATTTGGCCGTGCGATCAGGTTTGCCCTTGTCGTCGCGGCCAAGCACATAGCCCGGACCATCCCAGAGGAAGTTCGGCTCTATGCCCACTGTCCGAGCCTTACCGAGAGCAGGCGAGATCATCTTGCGAGCAACGAGCTTTTTCCCCTTGGCGGCGGGTTCGCGCAGGTCGATGATGTTCAGGAGTTCGCCGCCTTCGCCAAGCTGCAGGGCGAAGCTGACGGACTGCGGGGCAAAACCTTCGCGCGCGACATCGGAGTCATCCTGCGCGGCAAGGCGCTCATAGTAGCTGTGCAGGGCTTGAAGGATCATCGGCGTACCTCCGGGGAATCAGGCTTGGGCACGCGCAGAACGCCTTTTTCCAGTTTGGCCCGAAAGAACAGAGGCGCGTAGTTGTCTGCGTCCGAGTAATCCATGTCATAGAGCATCCAGCCAAGATCACGGTTGCCATCAGGGATTTCGGCCAAACGCGAGGGAGGGATGACTTGTGCGGGCTCCACATAGGCCGGAAATTCCCGACAGCCGAGGCAGGGTCTGTGGTACACCTGTCCTTTGGTCAGACGACGGTTGAAGATATCGAGGTGTTTACCGGGCGAGTCGTTGGCTCCGGCCAGATCCGTCAGGACAAAATGAGCCTCCACATAGTATTCTACGTCCTTGAGGATGAGAGAGGCCCGCTGCTGCCGGTCGTCCTCGATAAAAGTCTCCACGGGGGCGCCGTTCTTTTTCATGGCGGCGCGGACCGTACCGGCGGAGAGCTTGCCGCCAAGCTCATTGCGGCGGATGTTCTCAAACTTGACCGGGTTCATCACATGCACGGCATCCACCCTCCAGGCGATGGCATGTTTCCAATGAATGGCCTCCAAGATGCCCCGCACGGCCGACGGCGTCGGGACATCGTAGGAGACACGCTCGCTTTTCATTTCCGGCCGGGTGAAACAGGCGTAGTCGCCAAAAATTTTCAGACGCACTCCATACATGAGCACCTCCTGAAAGGTAGACTTTTAGGGCAAAAATACCTTGCCCCTATTGCGCCAGACGTAACGTTCTTTTGCTTTACGAATAGGGTCGTCGGGGCTTCTCCTTTGCTGTTGCTACCACATCGTGGCGTTATGCGGACAGCGACGTAAAGACTTCGCAAATTTTTTGAGAGGGAGATAATATGTTCGCGAAATTCAAATAATTTCGCGAACATATATACCCAAAAAAGTATTACTGTTTCAATCCACGCCCATGTGGGCGACCTCGGCCTATAGGGCCGTAAGACGCTTGATGTCATGAAGCATAACAGGTAGAAAAGGCAAAGAGAGGCTAGGGGGATAATCAGGATATCTTCATGGACGGAGTTGGCCTGTTGTCCCCCTCTCCAGAAATTTTTATCGCGCCTCTGGAGTTCGCCATCGGCGCAGTCTAGGGTAATTTCATGTCTTATCCTCCTTCTGGGATGACCTATACGTGGAAGCCTTCTTTGGAGTCAATGACTATTTTTCAGTAACACTATTTTGATATATAAGTTCAAAAAGTCAGCCCCTCAACCTCCCGAAATACAGGATTACGCAGGTCAAGACCCCATGCTGGCCCTGTGCTCTGCCTTTTCTTCAGGCCACGATAGAGATCCTCGTTCACGAGCTCGTAGTGCTGACCCGCAAAGCCGACGGTCTTGGCAGCACCACAGGCTGTCAGACCGTTAATCGCACGCTCGGGCACCCCGACGGTCCACTGCTGCAAAAGCCGGTACAAATGGCGATCCGCCTTGCCCTCGCGCAGGGTATCAAGCGCCTCCCGCGCTTCGTCGTCATAGGGAATGATGAGGGGCACGGTGTGATCGTCAATGAAGCGGAAATTCCGGTCCACGCTACGGAACGGGAATAACGGCCCGTTAGAGTCTCCAACGAGGCTTTCCCTGATCCGGCGCAGAATTTGCGGTTTATCGAGCCCGTCCGGGCCTGCCAGTGAATGGAGTTCTCTAAAGTAAAACGATACCGCTTCGGGCGACAGAAGAGGTAAGTTTTTGCGCTGTACCGCTTCGGCGGCGTTCTTGCGGCGGTCCATCTCGCCTCGTAACGTGCCGGGGAAGCTGAAGACAAAGGTCTGGCCCTTCTGGCCCAGTTCCAGCCTGCCTTCACGGTTGCAGCGGCCCGCCGCCTGGGCGATGGAATCCACGCCCGTCATGGCCCGGTAAACCACGGGGAAGTCTATATCGACCCCGGCCTCAATGAGGGAAGTGGCGACGAGCCGCACGAGCGGATTGTCTGGATTTTTCAGCAGCTCCTTGACGTGTTGCAGCACGTCTTTGCGGTGCGCCGGGCACATCCAGGTACTCAAGTGGAAGACAGCATCTCCTGCGCCTTGCGGACTATCATCATTCCACTCTCCATGTGGGTGAGCGCCGTCGGTCGCCTCCCTGTCCTGCGGGTTGTCTCGGAGCCGTTCGCACAACTCGCGGGCCTCGGCGCGCGTATTGACGATACACAGAACCCGGTGATGCGCGGCCAGACGCGCTGCCAGCGCAGGCGGCTCAAGCGTGCCGATATTATCCACCCGCACCCGGTCAAGCGCCCGAAACAGCCCCGGGACGTCGGGAATGATCTCCTGCACGTCCGTCAATCCATTGCGATTCCACGGTGTTATCCCTACTTCCGGTTGAGTGGCGGTACACAGGACCGCGGATGCGCGATACATCCCGGTCAATTCTTTAATTGCCGCGCAGCATGGACGAAACAGGCTTGTAGGAATAGTCTGGGCTTCGTCCAGGACAATGACGCTTTCGGCTATACGGTGCAGCTTGCGGCAACGCGACGAGCGCGAGGCGAACAGGGATTCAAAGAACTGTACGGCGGTGGTGACGATTATGGGCGCATCCCAGTTCTCAAAGGCCAGCGTACGGGCGTCTTCATGATCGTCCGCCGCTTCCGGCAGCTTTTCCGGCTTGTCTTCAGCAGCGTTGGAGTGGTGTTCGAGAACGGCGTGGGCAAGACAGGGGCCGAGCGCCTCACGGAAGACCTCGGCGGTCTGCTCAATGATGCTGGTATACGGAATAACGTAAATGATGCGGCGGAGGCCATGCTTTTGGGCGTGATCCAAGGCAAAGGCCAAAGAGGAGAGCGTCTTGCCGCCGCCGGTGGGCACGGTAAGCGAAAAGACTCCCTGTGAAGCCAATGCCTCCCGGCGGCAGGCGGCAAGCACTATGGCCCGCTGCGTGTTGACCTCGCCAGGCTTTGCCTTCGCCTCTATTTCGCTCATGAATCGATCGAAAGTGTCGTGCAACGCCTCAAGAGCCGGGTAGCCGCCCCGCCTGGCTGCTTTTTCCGGCCGGATGAACGCTTCCGTATCCAGAAAATCCGCATCCACAAGGCAGGAATAGAGCATCCGCACCCAGAAAAACAGACGGAACGCCAGCACTTCTTCCTGGTTTGCCTTCTCTTCTTCGGTCAGCCGCGGGAAGGCCGGCATGAATGGCATGGCCTGCGGCAGGGAAATCTCCTTTTGCCAGGCGGTGTAGCCAGGGAGGGTGTCTTTCCCGCGCAGGCGGTCGAGCAGGCTCTGGGCCTCGGTGCCCTGCGCAACGCCGTCGGCAAGGCCCGTGTGATGCCCGGAAATGATGGCCGCCAGCGGATTGGCCAGCACCCTCAACCCGCCGGACAGAAGAAATTTTTGCGCCTCCACAGCTCCCGCCAGGGAGTGGTCCACGCGTTTTCCGCCCTCAAGACGTTTTTGAAAAGCCAGGGAGTATTTGCCAAGATCGTGCAGCAGACCACAGAGGAACGCGCAGTCGCCAGCACCGAAAGATGCGGCGAAGTCTTTCGCGTTGCGGGCGCAGGTCAGAAGGTGGTCGCGCAAGGGCTGCCATTGCTCACGCGGCAGATCGGGATGGCTGTGGGCGAAAAAGGGCATGAGAGGCTCCTAATTCGGTCCAGAGGCGAGTTTGAGTTGCCGATGGGATCCCGTTGACCAAGTATGTCTTCGTGGATACAGCAAAGCCTTGAGAGTACGCAAGGTGAAGGGGACGGTGCAGGCCTTACGAGTGACACTCTCAAAAGCGCCGCGTTACGCTGCAAATTGGACCAAATTTGGCCCAAAAAACCAAATGGGCGGTTTTCCGTTTTCTGGAAAACCGCCAAAGTCCGCGTCATACGGGAGGGGGACTCGAACCCCCAAGGCCTTGCGACCGGCGGATTTTGAGCCGGTAAAAGTTCGAATTATATCCACTAGTTATAACAAATAATCACATATTATCAGGCTGTTGAGTGTTCACGGATTTTTACGAAAATTCACATTTTTCACTGCGATTGGAGCAAATTTGGAGCAAAAAATTCGCGTAATTCTGAACGACAGTGAAGTGAAATTGGGGCAAAAATTAGCAGTTATCAATCACTGGTTGACAACTGCCTCCTTGAACAGCTCTCCAGGCGGGAGGAGGCTCAATTTGACCGCCAATCGCCAGTAATATAATCACAAGCCTTGCAGACACCTCATGAAAACACAAAATACATATCAGCCGCCTTTTACCATCACGCCTTCAATACTGCGCCTCATTGCGGACATCAGCGAAGCTGTTGGCCGCATCAGCGCACAGTCGGGCGGCATCCTTGATTTGCGGTTGCGCCGCTTGAACCGCATCCGCACAATCCAAGGCTCGCTCGCCATCGAAGGCAATACCCTGAGCGAAGAGCAGATTACCGCGCTTCTGGACGGCAAACATGTCATTGCCCCGCCGCGTGAAATTCAAGAAGCCAGAAATGCGATAGTTGCGTATGACGATCTTGAACGGTGGACTCCCGAAAACGAAAAAGACCTGCTCAAAGCGCACGGCACACTCATGACGGGTCTGATTGATGATACTGGCCGCTATCGTCAGAAGGGCGTGGGCGTTGTTGCCGGGAAAGCAGTACTCCACGTGGCCCCGCCAGCGGGTAGGGTGCCGCATCTCATGGGCGATTTATTCCAATGGCTGCAAACGACCGACCATCATCCTCTGGTCGCCAGTTCGGTATTTCATCATGAGTTTGAGTTTATCCATCCGTTCACTGATGGGAACGGGCGCATGGGCCGCTTGTGGCAAACGCTCATTCTTTCACGCTGGAATCCGCTCTTCCTGCGTATTCCGGTGGAAAGCATAGTCTATGCCCACCAGCAAGAATACTATGCCGCGTTGCAGCA
>Ga0123354_10012831_pt1 | contig 12980 bp, 5 predicted proteins | sample TergutLab28metaG_2_FD_97872 | JGI IMG/M metagenome (GOLD analysis project Ga0123354, IMG submission 97872) | Labiotermes labralis P4 segment gut microbial communities from Petit-Saut dam, French Guiana - Lab288 P4 | ecosystem: Host-associated > Arthropoda: Insects > Digestive system > Gut ...
AAACGGGAGCGCAAGGAAATCCAACGGGCGCGGCGCAAGAAAGAGCGCCTCCCGAAAAAAATTCTCAAAGGCGTTCTTTCCGCCATCCTTATTCTCATTATTGCGGTTGTCGCTTACGCCGGTATTTATGTGTTCAATATCGTCCATAACCTTCCGAAACATGATCCCGCGACGATACAGGATGACCTGAAGAGCGTTTCCACGATCTATGACGATCAAGGCAACGAGATGCAGGATATCTATCTGGGCGACAATTATCGCATGATTGTAAACTACAACGATATCCCGACAAATCTTGTAAACGCGGCGGTCTCGATAGAGGACAAGACTTTCTGGACAAATAACGGCTTCAATTTTACGCGCATTGTCGGCGCCGTGTGGGAGTCAATTAGAGGCGGCGGCGATATCTCCGGCACTTCCACGATCACGCAGCAGCTCGCGCGCAATATCTGGCTTACCAGTACACGTTCGGATTACAGCCTGACGCGAAAGATCCAGGAGGCGTGGTACGCCCGTGAATTGTCGCAGTCGCTCAGCAAACAACAGATCATGACCGCGTACCTGAATATGATCTCGCTCGGAAACCACAGCTATGGCGTCGCCGCGGCCGCAAAATCGTATTTCGACAAGGATTTGAAGGATTTGGATCTGCTCGAGTGTGCGGCGCTCGCGGCGCTGCCGCAGTCGCCGAGCAAATATTCGCTGATCACGACGGTTCCCGTCGGCGGGGCGTCTCCGACTGATCCGAACCTCCTGCTCACTACGAACCAATATATGTTTTTGTATAATGACGCGGCGGTGCCGCGCATCCATCTGGTGCTCGACGAAATGTTGGCGCAGGGCTATATCACGAAAGCGGAGCATGACGCGGCATACGCGGACAATATCCGCAATCACCTGCATCCGCAGCCGCTTCAGACGGACAGTATCTCTTCGTTCTTCACCGATTATATGGTTCAGAACGTCGCACAAAATCTCCAGGCTGCCTACCCCAATGATTTTGCCACCTATGACGACGCGCTTCAGGCGGTCTATACCGGCGGTTATCAAATCTACAGCACATACGACCCAAATATGCAGGAAATCGTGGCCGAGGCGTTCAATGATCCGTCAAATTATCCGACTGCTTATCTGCCCAAAGACCGGAAAGGGAATGTTATCAACGACGCCGGAGCTATCACGCTTTATCAATATAGCAACTTGTTTGAAGATCGCAGCGACGGGCCGTGGTTCACGCTGCAGCCCAATGAATATCAAATGTTCTCGGACGGCGGCATGGAAATCTTCAAGGGAAATCGCCTGAACTTCTACAATACGACAAATCCCGACGGCAGCACGGAAGTCGCCGTCGAATTCCCCAATTTCTATTCCTATCAGGATAAGGATATATACATTACACAGGGCGGCATACTGACGATTCCGGCGAAATACAAGAGCCTGGATACGCAGGGCAACCTGATTCTATCCCCCGCGTTCTTCAGTTCGAAAGACAATATCTTTACGCAGGACGCGGACGGAAATTATGAAATCGGGCCGACGCATTTCACGCTGCGGCAGGCGATCATCCAGCCGCAGGGCGCGATGGTTATCATTGATCACACAAACGGACAGCTCAAGGCGATGATCGGCGGGCGCAACATCCAGGGGCAGATGCAGTTTAACCGCGCGCTCACCGAACGGCAGCCCGGGTCCACCATGAAGCCGATCGGCACGTACGGCCCTGCGATCGAGATGAGCGCGGAGCATATACCGGTGCAGGGCAACAGCGTGACCTTTGTCGACAACGACGGAAAAACGTTCGGCGACTACTGGACGCCGGTGTCGATCATCATGGATACCAGCATGCAGTATCAGGGCCGCGCGTGGCCGCATGACTGGTACGGAACCCCCAAAGGGCCGCAAACCATGCGGCAGGCGATCCAACAATCGGAAAATATCCCGGCGGTCAAGGTGCAGCTTGCGGTCGGCGTCGAGCGTTCAGTCGCATTTTTAAAGAAACTCGGCATTACGTCACTTGTCACAACCGGCGCCGTAAACGATCTCAATCCCGCATCGCTCGCCCTCGGCGGTCTGACGCACGGGGTTTCCCCCCTGGAGATGGCTTCCGCCTACGGAACGTTTGCCAACCAGGGCGTACACGAGGATGTGATCACCTATACGAAGGTGACCGACAGGGAAGGCAATATTGTGCTTGACGGCACCACGAAATCGACGAAGGTGATGGATCCCGGCGCGGCCTTCATTGTGAACGATATGCTGCATAGCACCGTGCAGAACGGTATTGCGTACACCGCGCAGGTGAAAGGCGTACCTGTCGCCGGAAAAACAGGGACGTCATCCGAAAATTATGACGCGTGGTTTGTCGGTAATACGCCGCAGTATTCGGCGGCGGTATGGATCGGGCTGGATCAGCAGATCAAAATGAGCCAGAATTCGGCAGCGTCAGCCAGGATGTTTTCCAAAATTATGACGCGCATCTATGACGGACGGGACGCCGGGGAATTTCCGGCGAAGCCCGATGATGTCGTGCGGGCAAGCGTGGGCGGCTACACCGACTATTTCATTGCAGGGACGGTTCCGAAAACCCTTAATTACGGCGGGCGTTCTTTCCTGATCGACGCGGATTCGGGGATGCTCGCGACGCCGTGGAGCGTTCATACCTTCACGCAATACTATTCGCTTACGCCCGGCGACAATATCACGAGCGCGGATGGGAGTTCCATGCCGTCGATCGATATCGCGCCGCGGTGGTACAGCCCGATTAACAATCAGGATACGAGCCACTATCCGACCGGGCCGGGCGACGCTACGGCGCCGGACTATGCGCCGCCGGATTTCTCAAATGACCCTAATGCGTCACCATGAGATCGCATAAAAGAAAAGGGGATATAGTGAGGGCATAATGACAGAAGAAAAAACGATGGTTTATGATAAGCGCTTTGAAGCACCGGCTGCGCTCAAGCCGCCGGAAGAGCAAAACGCCGTCTCTGCGCAGCCGGAACCGTTGCCCGACCCGCAGGAGGATCTCTACAAATTTGACGAGATTGCCGAGGCGTTTCGGCGCAAGTCGGCGCAGCCCGCTTCGCCAGAAACCGATATGCACGACGGTACTTCAGAGGGGGCGCTGCCCCCTCCGACGAACTCGGTTTCACCGAGTTCTGCCTTCCCCGAATCGGAAATTCAAATAGCAGATAAACCCGCATCTGTCGCTACACCGGCGCCGGCTGCCGCACTTGCCCCAATCGGTGCGACCGTGCCGGCGGCGGAAGCCGCTCCCTTGACGGCGGTGTCCGCAGAAGCTGTGGACGAGCACATGGCACAGCGCCGCGAACAGCGCCGTGTGCAGGAACAGCGCAAGGATCGGCACAAGAGCAGTACGAAATCCGCAGCGGCATCGGGTGCAAAAGCCGGCGGCGGCAAATGCGGCGGCGGCAAAGGCAAGGGCGGAAAAAAAGGCAAGAAACCGCAGTCGCGCGCCAAACGCATTTTGAAAGGCGTACTCGCCGGCATATTGATTTTCGTGATCGCGGCGGTCTGTGTCGTCGCGGTATGGGTGTTCAGCGTCATCAAGGATCTGCCGAAGCATGACCCCGCGGAAATCCAGGCCAGCCTCAATCAGACATCCACGATCTACGACGACCAGGGCAAGGTGATGCAGAATATCTATACCGGAGATGCGAACCGTGTACTCGTCACCTACGGCCAGATCCCGAAAAATCTGGTCAATGGGGTCGTCGCCGTCGAGGACAAAACGTTCTGGACGAACAACGGATTCAATATCATACGTATGGTCGGCGCCGTGTGGGATTCGCTTAAAGGCGGCGGCGATATCTCCGGCACCTCCACGATCACGCAACAGCTTGCGCGCAATGTCTGGCTGACCGACATCAAGTCCGAACGCACGCTGGACCGCAAGATCAAGGAAGCGTACTACGCCCGCGAACTCACGAACGCCCTCTCCAAAGAGGATATCATCACAGCGTATCTCAATACGATTGCGTTCGGCAACCACAGTTACGGCGTCGGCGCGGCCTCAAAAGCTTATTTCAACAAAGATATCAAGGACCTCAACCTCATTGAATGCGCGGCCCTTGCGGCGCTGCCGCAGTCGCCGACAACCTATTCATATATCTCAACAGTACCGGTAGGGGACGTTTCGCCGAACGATCCCCGTGTTCTGCTCGTGACGGATCAGTATATTTATTTATTTAATGACGCGGGAGTGCCGCGCATCCATCTGGTTCTGGACCTCATGCTGCAGCAGGGCTATATCACGCAGGCGGAACACGATCAGGCGTACAGCCAGAATATCCGGGATTATCTGCACCCGCAGCCTCTTACTTCGGCGAGCGACGCAAACTACTTTGTCGATTATTTGATTCAGCAGGTCGCGTCGAATCTGCTCGCAACCTATCCGGGGCAGCTGGAGAATATGGATGACGCCATGCAGATGGTGTACAGCAAGGGATTGCAAATCCATAGCACGTTCAACCAAAGGATGCAGGACATCTGTACGCAGGAATTTGAAGACGCGGCGAATATCCCGGGTACCAGTATGTCGCTGGACAAGGCGGGCAACTGTCTGAACGAACAGGGCAATATCATGCTCTACGCGTACGCCAATATGTTTGAAGACCGCGCTGACGGACCATGGTTTACGATGCAGCCGAGTGAGTATGAAATGCAGGCTGACGGCAGCATGATTATCAAAAAAGGCGGGCGTTTTAATGTCTACAACACGACGAATCCGGATGGAACCAAGTCGATCGTGCTTGAATTCGCGAGTTTCTTTACGAAACCGGACGGCATTCTCCATATCGCGAGCGGCGGCACGATCAGTATTCCCGACGCATACAAAGGGATGGATTCGAACGGCAATCTGATTCTCAGCGCGAAATTCTTCTCAAGCAAGGACAATATCTTCACAAAGGACGCAAACGAAAATTATGAGATCGGCCCATCGCATTTCAGCCTGCGGCCGCTGGTCATCCAGCCGCAGGGCGCGGCGACCATCATCGACCATACGAACGGGCAGATCAAGGCGATGGTCGGCGGACGGGGGACCACCGTAGCGATGGCGTACAACCGTGCGGACAACCCGCATTCGCCGGGTTCCACGATGAAACCGCTCGGGGCGTATGGGCCTGCGCTTGAGATGAGCGCGGAAGGCGTGCCGGCCGGCAACGATACCACAAACGGCAACGCAAGCGATAACACAAACAGTGACGCAAGCGGTAACACAACATCAAGCTTCGGAACCTACTGGACTCCGCTTTCCGTCATTGACGACTCGCCGATGCAGTATCAGGGGAAGGACTGGCCTTCCAACTGGTACAGCGGCAACCGCGGCCCACAGACGCTGCGCAACGCGGTGCAGCAGTCGATCAACGTCTGCGCGGTCAAGGTACAGCTTGCGGTTGGCAACCAGCGTTCCGTCGATTTTCTGAAAAAACTCGGCATCACGACGCTCGTCACAACCGGCAGCCAAAACGATATGGGGCCGGCGTCGCTCGCGCTCGGCGGCATGACGCATGGGCTCAAGCCTATCGAAAGCGCCTCCGCTTACGGCACCTTTGCCAATCTCGGCGTACACGTTGATCCGATCACCTATACGAGCGTCACCGACAGCAACGGCAATGTGGTGCTTGATGGAAAACCGAAGAGCACGCAGGCGATGGATCCCGGCGCGGCCTATATCATGAACGACATCCTGCATACGACGGTCACGAGCGGTATCGCGACGACCGCGCAGGTCAAGGGCGTGCCGGTGGCCGGCAAGACCGGTACGAATGAAAAGCGAAATTACGACGCGTGGTTTTGCGGCAATACGCCGAAATACACCATGAGCGTCTGGCTCGGATGCGATCAAAAGGTTCCGATGAATCAAAATTCGGCGGCGGCGGCGCGCCTGTTTTCGAAGATCATGACACAGATCTATCAGGGGATGGACCCGGGCCAGTTCCCCGCGCAGCCGGCCAATGTGGTGAACGCGACCGTGGACGGCATGAGCGATATCTTCCTCAAAGGCACGGTGCCCACGAGTATTCCCGGCCAGCAGGAAGTGGACGTATGCGCTGACTCCGGTTATCTTGCGACGCCATGGTGCCCAAATACCGAGACGAAAAAATTCGGGACGCTCAATTCAATGACCGCCATTGATACCAGTCAGCCGAATCAGACGGCGCCGACCTATTATTGCAATCTGCACAATCTGGATCCCTCACAGTTCCCGATTGACCCGAATGTGCAGCTTGATACGAATTTCGGAAAGATCAAGACGCCGAATCTCGCGGGGCAGTCCCAGACTGCCGCGCAAAAGGCGCTTACGGACGCGGGGCTGGTGGTCGGGCAAGTCCTTCAGGCTTTCAACGACGCGGCGGCGAATACGGTGCTTTCACAGAATCCGGCGCCGGGGACTATGCTCGCGAAAGGGTCGGCGGTCAATATGACGGTCAGCAGGGGCCCGGACCCGGCCACGATGACGCAGGTGCCAAACCTGATAGGGCTCGACCAGGCAGGCGCGGCGAGCACGCTGGTGAGCGCGACGCTGGCGCTCGGCGCTGTGAATACGGCCGCCACTTATGACAGCAGCCACGCGGCGGGCACCGTCCTTTCCTCCAGCCCTCCGGCCGGTTCGACGGTGAAGATCGGATCGAGCGTGACCATCACGATCAACCCCAATCCGCCGCCGCCCGCGGGCCCATAATCGCGCACGATTAAATCCCTGCCGCTATAGTAACAACAGGGATTTATTGCTTCGACAATTAAACTGTGCGTTAGATTGGTGGATATATTGGTGATGTGCAAGGCGCAAAACGTAGCCGTAGTGGTGCTACGGCGAGGCTTTGCAATGAAGCACAGCGCCAATATAGCCGCCAAGAAACGTGCAATGTTTAGTTGTCGGAGCAATAATTCATAAAGATATTCGTCCCGCTCCGTACCGTATCAGATGCAGGCTGCGGCCAGCGGCACGATGCCTACAAAGAACGTGTAATAGTCCGCACCGAAATCCGCGTCATCCGTCACGCGCTCGCTGTGATAGCCCGGCGGCATAAGCTCAGCCGGTACAGGATGCTCCCAGCGGGGTTTGGCTGCGGCCGCGGCGTCGTAGTCGCCGGCATACATGGCCTCATTGAATGCGTCAATATACGCTTCCACATCCGCCATGCTTCCCGGCGGCGGGGTAAAGATGGAAGATGGAGTCTCCCCGGCCATTGCTGAGGCTGACAAAGCAATGATGCACAGAAAAGCAATCGATAGGACGATTAAAAGAAAGCGTTTCGCTGAGTGCCATCTCCCTGCGGTGTATTCCAGAATCATGCGTTTCATCGTAGTATCCTCCTTTCCTTTTGCTCATTCCTTCTTTGAAAATCGCTTGTATTTTTCAACGATTTCGCGAAATAATGATTTTATAAAGTTATATTTGTCGATAGATAGTTATACTTGTATTTTGCCATAACAAGGTCTTCGCCGATACACCCAAAAGGGTATAAAAACGCGGAATGTTCATATTTTTAATTTTTTACGCAAAAATGTTTCAACGCGGATTTTTGGGGTATATATAAAGTAAGAGGGAATACAAATGGGAAAACGCGCTTGAACGCGGAGGGGAAAGATGGTAAGGGGAGCGCTGGCCGAAAGGTCGGGGGGAACATTGAATAAGAAACGGTGTCATTTACAAATGAGAAATGGCGCCGTTTCTTTTTGTCGGACATGTGGAATCTCAAACAGTTTCTCTGGGAAACAAGTTGTTATTTATTCACGCTGTCCCAGAGGGCTTTGAACTGCGGAAGGGAGCGCTCGATGGTTACGTACGAGGTGCAGTAGGCGAGGCGGAGCCAGCCGGGCGCGCCGAAGCCCGAACCGGGCACGACCACGAGGCCAAACGGCTTTGCGGCCTCGACAAAAGCCTTGTCGTCTTCGAGCGGTGATTTCACAAACAGATAGAACGCGCCCTGGGGCTCTACGCAGGTGTAGCCGATCCCGGTCAGGCCGTGCCACAGCGCGTTGCGGTTTTTCCGATAACCGGAAATATCGACTGGCAGATCCACGCAGGCCGCGCAGACGAGCTGCATCAGCGCGGGGGCGTTCACAAAACCGAGCGTCCGCGTCATGATGTTCCCGCCCTGCACGATCTGGGGGGAATCCGTGACTTCGTCGGGGATCACGAGATATCCGATGCGGTCTCCGGGGATGGACAGCGATTTGCTCCAGGAATATCCGACGATCGTATTGTTATAATAATCCGGCATCCAAGGCACTTCACGATCCGTATAGTTCAGTTCGCGGTAGGGTTCGTCACACAGGATATAGATGTCCGTGCCGAACTGCCGCTGTTTTTCGCGCAGGACGTCCGCGATGGCGCGCAGGTCGTCCTCACCGTAGATGACACCGGAAGGGTTGTTCGGGGAATTCAGGATCACGGCGCGCGTCTTTTCGGTGACGAGCGGGGCGAAGGCGGCGACATTCGGGGCAAAGGCCGGCGGGTTCGGCGGCACGACGACGAGGTTCGCGTCCACGTTCGTCGCATAGCTGAAGTATTCCCCGAAAAACGGCGCGAAGGTCATGACTTCCTCGCCCGCGTTCATGAGCACGGCGAGCATCGTGTTCAGCCCGCCCGCGGCGCCGACGGTCATGATGATATTGTGTTCCGCGTACGCGGTCCCGAAGCGGCGGTTCAGCGACTCCGCAACCCGCGCGCGCACTTCCGGGTAACCGGAATTGTTCATATATCCGTTCACGAAATTCTGATCGGGCGCGTCGATATATTTTTTGACGGCCTCGCCGAAAGCGGCGGGCGGCGGAAAATTCGGGTTGCCGAGGCTGAAATCAAATACGTTTTCCGCACCGAGCTGTTCTGCGAGCTTTTTGCTCTCCTCGAAGAGCGCCCGGATCGCCGAGCTGCCGTCGATATAAATCTGCATCTTGTCCGAAATCATTTGGTTGTTCTCCTGTTCCGACAAGGACAAAAGAGGGACGGTCCTACTGTCCTGAAATTTTAGGACAGTAGGACCGTCCCCCTTTCGTCCGCCGTTATCCCTGTTCGTAGCCGGCGCGGAAAGCCTGTGCGTTTATGTCTGCAAACGCGGGTTTCACGCTGCTGCGGATGGCCGCGTCCCAGTCGATGCCTTCGATGCCGAGCGCTTTCACCAGCGCGCCGAGCAGAACGATATTCATCACGCGCGCGCTGCCGAGTGAGACGGCGATATCCGCGGCTTTGAAGACCAGGATGTCCGCTTTTGCGGAAAGAGCCTCTATGATGCCTTGCGGATACTCAACTTGACCCATAAGGATCGGCGCCGAGGGGATCTCAAAATCATTGATGACGATACGGCCGCCGGGCTTCAGGTATTCAAGCCACCGCAGTGCTTCCATCTTTTCGAAGGCGACGATAACGTCCGCCTCGCCAATGCCGACGACGGGCGAATAAACCTTTTCGCCGTAACGAATTTGCGTGCTGACGTTTCCGCCGCGCTGGCTCATGCCGTGGATCTCGCTCATTTTCACGTCATAACCCGCTTCCGCAAGCGCTTCGGAAAGGATTTTGCTCGCGAGGATCGTCCCCTGGCCGCCGACGCCGACGAGCAGGATATTTTTCGTGCCTTGGTTATTCAGGAAAGCCATCATGCTCTCACCTCCTCAATAGCGTCAAAGGGGCAGACTTGTTTGCAGACCGTGCAGCCGGTGCAGGATTCCTCGTTGATCGTGGTGGCCTCTGCGCCGCTGTAGATCGCGGGGCAGCCTGTCTGCACGCAGATCTTGCAGTTTTTGCATTTTGCATGGTCGACGCGGCAGACGGCGGGCGACAGGTCGAATTCCTCCTTGTCCTGTGCGCTGAATTTCTTCAGGATACAAGGCCAGCGCGTGATGACGACGGTCGGCTCGTCCTTTTCGATGGCTTCTCTCAGCGCCTTCTCGGTCTCCGCGAGGTCGAGCGGATTCACGGTGACGATGTTTTCCGGTTTCATGCCGATGGCTGCGCACAGCGCCGGGATATCGATTTCGATCGTCTCCTCGCCCATCAGCGTAAAGCCGGTGCCGGGATTTTCCTGGTGCCCCGTCATACCCGTGATGCGGTTGTCCAAAATGACAGAGACACAGGTGCCTTTGTTGTAAACGATGTCGATCAGGCTTTCGATGCCGGTGTGGAAGAAGGTGGAATCCCCGATGACGGCAATAGCTTTTCTGTCCTGCCCTGTGCGCGAGAGCGCCACCTGTGCGCCGTGCCCGCTGCTGATGCTGCCGCCCATGCAGAAGCAGGTGTCTATCATGCCAAGCGGCGGCGCGCTGCCGAGCGTATAGCAGCCGATGTCGCCGGTGATAATGAGTCCCTGCTTCTTCGCGATCTTCTGCAGCGCGACGAAGAAACCTCTGTGCGGGCAGCCGGCACAGAGCACGGGCGGCCGTACGACGGCTTCGAGCTCCGTGGTTTCGTGCAGTGTTTCTGTCCCAAAAACGGCGCTGCGCACGATATCCGCGTTCAGTTCGCCAAAACTCGGGATAATCGGCTTTCCGACGCAGTCAATGCCGAACATGCGCACATGGCGTTCGAGATAGGGATCCATCTCCTCGATGACATAGAGTTTATCCACGGTTTGTGCGAATTCGCGGATCAGCGTTTCGGGAATGGGGAAGGTCATGCCGAGTTTCAGATAAGAGGCGGTTTCCCCGAAGGTGTCGCGCGCGTATTCATAGGAGACGCCCGACGTGAGCACGCCGATTTTTTCTTCGCTCGCGTCCGCTTCCGCGCCGCGCTCGATCCGGTTGGCCGCAGCGGTGTTCGCGTATTCCTCCATGGCGCGAAGCCGCGCCTCGAGCTTCACGCGCAGCACTTTCGAGTTTGCCGGCGTGGTCACATATTTCGCGATATTTTTTTCATATGGAATGGCGGGGACCTCTACGCGGTCGCAAAGCTCCACGAGGCTCTTGCTGTGGCAGACGCGCGTCGTCATATGCAGCATCACGGGCGTATTGAAGCGTTCGGAGAGCTCCAGGCCGAGTTTCATAAAGTCTTTGGCTTCCTGGCTGTCCGAAGGCTCAAGCATCAGCACGCGCGCCGCTTCCGCATAATTCCGGTTGTCTTGTTCGTTCTGTGAGCTGTGCATGCCCGGGTCGTCCGCCGATACGAGCACGAGGCCGCCCGTAACGCCCGTATACGCGAAGGTGAACAGCGGGTCTGCCGCGACGTTGACGCCGACGTGCTTCATCGCCGCCATTGCGCGCACGCCCGCGACCGACGCGCCGATAGCCGCCTCCAGGGCCACCTTTTCGTTCGGCGCCCATTCACAGTACAGCGAGTCCTTGTAAGTTGCGAGATTCTCCAGAATCTCCGTACTCGGTGTCCCCGGGTACGCCGACGCAAAGACGAGTCCCGCCTCATACGCGCCGCGCGCCACCGCTTCGTTTCCCGACATCAGTTTTCGCATGTTTACCTCCTTGGTTTTGGATTGTTTCTGCAAAAAAGTATACCATATAGCAGATAGCAAAAGAACCGGCGGAAAACCGGTTCTTTTGCCGTTATTGATAGGAGAGTTGTTATGAATAAGAGTTGCATTTATTCACAAATTATTTATACCGCACTTACCTGAAGTGAAACATGAATCCGTAAATATTTTTAAAAAGTCAAAAAAACACCAAAATGGCAAATAATCACCAAAAAAGAAGGACCGATAAAGAACAGGAGGGTAAATTTCGCGCAAGAAAGCATTATACTCCCCATCCCATTTCGGCGTACGCTTTAAAAAGTGAAAGGAGTGATTATCATGAAATTACATTCTTTATTTTTTGGAACAAAACGGCGCGCGTTCGCGGCGGTGCTTGTGGTATTGGCAGCGCTGCTGGTTGCGGTCGCTGCGTTTCCTGCATCGGCGTTTGCGTCAGAGACAGCGGCCGGGTCAAGTGTGACGCCGCCAGCCGCGACATCGACCGATCCGAGCACAACGGCGCCGCAAACTGCGGAAGCAACCGGGCCAGACGCAGCGGCGCCGCAGGCCGCGGAAGCGACCGGGGCAGACGCAACAGCGCCGCAAACCGCGGAAGCAACCGGATCAGACACAGTGGCGCCGCAGGCCGCGGCGACGACCGAGTCAGGTAAAATGACGCCGCTGGCAACGTCCACCGCGGATATAACGCTCAGTTATCAGAAGGACGCCACCGGTTTTGTGCTTGCGCCGCAGACTGTCACCGTTTCCGCCGGCCTCGCGAATCAGTATTTCCCGGGTTCTACCGACGGGACTACTGTGACGGGGCTTGACGCAGCCGTGGCGGCAGTTATTGCGATAGAGGGGTCAAACAGCCAAACAGCTGTGACCGGCGCGATGGGTATCGTAACGGACCCCACGTACGGATTGTACGTCAGCAATTACATGGGCGGCTATCTGATGAATTTTGTGAACGGGGCTTCTCCTGACTCCATTGTGGATTCACTGAACAATGGGGATGAGGTCAGGCTCATAACCCCTCAGGATCCTATGGGCTCGGACTCCTACTCCTATTTTAAATACAACGGGAGCAAAATCAGTTCGCTGTCCGTAAACACCGGTGTCAGCGTCAATCTTGCCGTGATGTACACTTCTTTAGACTGGAGCACCTATCCGGCTACTGCTACGGAGCAGGGCTCCGGCGGGGCGAGCGTGGTTGTGGCAACGTCCAACGGGACGGGGGCGACTTTCGGTTCGCCCGTCGCGACTGCGGACGCGAGCGGTGTCGCGGCGGTAAGCTTCAATAAGCCAGGCACCTATATACTCTCCGCCGTTAATAAGACGAGCGGGGCGGTTCCGCTGGCGTCGCCGTGGCTGACGGTCAACGTAGGCGCGCCGGTCGGAAATCCTATCGGACACGTTGACGACATAACCGCATCAACTACGGCATTGGGGCAGATTGCAATAAAAGGCTGGGCGCTCGATGGCGACGCAGTGACGCAGACTGTACGAGTGGATGTATATGTTGGCGGTCCTGCGGGGTCGGCTGGTGCACAAGGT
>Ga0123354_10012832_pt1 | contig 12978 bp, 12 predicted proteins | sample TergutLab28metaG_2_FD_97872 | JGI IMG/M metagenome (GOLD analysis project Ga0123354, IMG submission 97872) | Labiotermes labralis P4 segment gut microbial communities from Petit-Saut dam, French Guiana - Lab288 P4 | ecosystem: Host-associated > Arthropoda: Insects > Digestive system > Gut ...
CACAATTAGGTGGACACATCGGTCAATTTATGGGTAATGGAGGTCAATGGGGTGCAACAGCAGCAGCTCAAGGTTATTATGTAACCAGTCATCCTTCTAAGGGATACGCTGTAAGCTTCCCAGCAGGAGTTGCAGGAGCAAGTTCAGAATATGGACACGTTGCCTTTGTTGAAAAAGTCTATCATGACGGTTCAATCTTAATCTCAGAAATGAATGCAACAGCAGGTCTTGGAAAAGTAGACTATCGTATTATTTCAGCAAGTGATGCAAGTCTCTTGACATATATCCAACCTAAATAAAAAATCAGCCCTAAGGCTGACTTTTTTTATTTATAGGCATGAGATAATAATCATGTAAAACAAATAAAACGAATAAAACGAATACTTGTCTAACAGGAACAAGTAATGGAGGATAACAATGGCAAACAACAAAGACAGAATCATGGATCTCAAACGTCGTGGAATCATCACAGAAGACGAAGCACTTGAGCTTTTAGAGGGAAACAGCAATCAGGAAAAAGGTCAATTCAGTTATACTGATAAAAATGGCTATGATAACCATGACATAGATACTATTACAGGTATAAAAAATGCCTTTGGTACAGTGATTGATAAATTATCAGACGGAATGAAAGCCTTGTCTAAAACAGTGGATGACAATGTTGATTTCACTAATGGTTTTCCAAAAATGAAATCAGTCAAACATAGCATTGAAAAAGACTTAGATGATGAATTTGAATCGGTCTCTATTGACCTAAAGGCTGGGAAAGTACAGGTTATTCAAGATGAGAAAGCTTATGTAAAGGTGAATTATCAAATCTATGGTGCCATAGAAGATAATGATATTGAAAAATTCATTGATCAAAAAACAAAACTTGGAGTTAAGGACGGTGTCCTTGAAATCTCAACCGTTGAAAGCAATAAAGTAAAAGCTGATGTTGAGTTACATACCCCTGATAAAAACTATGAATCACTCATGTTGAAATTGGCTCATGGAAACATCAATGTGGCAGATCTTCAGTTCAAACAAGTGGAAATCAAACAACTCAATGGAGAGATTATCCTCTCTCAACTTAAAGCTGAGCAATTAGAAGCCAGTAATAAAAATGGGGAAATCAAAGTCCTAGATGGAAAAGCTTCTGATCTAAAACTAGATTCAATCAACGGAACTGTCCGAGTAACCTCTGCCTTTGAAAAGGGAGAAGTAAATCTCGTCAATGGATCCATTCTCATCACTCAAGACACAGACAGTGTTCGCCAACTGTCCGCCAAGAATGTCAATGGAGACATTAAAGTCTCTATCCCTGAGCGTATGGGACTGTCAGGTCGTGTCAAGACAGTTTTTGGTGGATATAAAACTCGTCTTAAGCTTGATACACCATTTGAAACTGGGAAATCTGGTGCAGCGGTTGTCCGTAGTGGAGAGAATGTCATGACCTTTGAACTTGAAACGAAATCAGGAACAATCTGGTTGAAAGATACTGAGAACAAGGAAGACTAAGAGGAGGAGCAATGTCAAGAAAAGAACTCACACGTTCTAATGATAACGTGCGAATAGCAGGGGTTATAGGAGGAATTGGAGAGTATTTTGGCTGGAGTAGCGACATCATCACTTTCATCCGAATCCTCTATGCCATACTGGCCTTTACTTCATGGGGAGCATTGATTATCGTATATTTCATTGCGGCTTGGGTCATGCCTAAAAAGCCAAAAAATGATAGAAATAATCAGTCTAGTACATGGCAAAATTCAGACAAAGGCTATTACAAAGATGGTCGTAAAATCAAAGATGCAGAACCCATCAATGAGGACAAGAATTGGTCTGATTTTTAAGTAAAATCAAACTGTTCCTATAATAGAATAAATAATAAAAATAAATCAGTAAAAAACAAAAATTCAGTCCAACCAACTGAATTTTTTTGTTCCCCAAAATTCTAAAATGAGTAATCGTTTTCATTCGCTCTGCTATACTGTACTATGTACAGCAGATTCTTGACATTCAGTCAAGAATAACACTAAATAAGAAGAAATTTCTTATAGAAGAGGGATAGAAATATGGCAGAAAAGAAAAATCGTATTAATCAGATAGCTAAGGAAACAGGATTTACAAATGAAGATCTTGTAGCTAAAGCTAAGGAATTAAAAATGGACGTTAAGTCACATTCTAGTTCTATTACTGAGAAAGAAGAAATCAAATTAGTCAAAGCAATGGATATCATGAAAAATGCAAGTAAGAAGCCTATAACCAAGAATAGCAAGATAGAAATACTACTGATTGACGATTCGAATATCAGTATTGGAGGAGAATTTAATTTTGAACGTGGAGAGAAATTTGATTATGCTAAATTTTCCCAAATAATGTTAAATGATTATAAAAATGCAGAAAAGATCCTTGTAACATCTACCACATCGAATGAAACAGAAAGTTCATTTAAAAATTTTTTTGAGCAAAAAGGATTTAAGGTAATAGTGAAGCACCGTGAAAAAGGAAAACCAGAAAAAGAAGTAGATACTACACTTATACAAAGAGCGGTAAATGCAATGAATGAGAATAATGAAGTAGGAAAATTAATTATCATGTCTGGAGATAGAGATGTCTTGGGTCCGCTTTATGATGATACAGAAAAAAAGGGATGGAAATTAGAAATTTGGACATGGAAAAATTCGATTGCTAGGGTATTAAAAGAATCTTATTCGGATAAAATAAAATACTTAGATGACTATCGTCAAGAGTTTATTTATAAAAATGCAAAAAGAGAAGCAGAACATAATGCTAGTGCTGAAATAGAAGCAACAGATAGATTTGATTTGAAAACGCATGCTATCATTCATGGGGCTTCTGTCGCTGCAGGAGCAACAGGAGCGAGTCCTTTCCCATTTTCAGATACGTATCTCCTAGTACCAGTACAGCTCTCAATGATGACCGGACTATATGCTCACTATGGTGTAAATTTTGCTGATGGAGCGATGAAAAGTTTGGTTAAACAATTAGGTGTATCCGCTTTTGGTAAAAATGTAGCTGGAAATTTGATAAAGCTTATTCCATTATATGGATCCATTGCAGGGGGAGTTGTTAATGGAGCAACTGCAGTTGCTATCACAGAGGCACTAGGTTGGATGACTGTTGCTGAGTTAGAAAAAGGGAATGATATTTTGGGAGATACAAAAGGGTTCATTAATTTAGTAATGGCTCATTTAGGTGATTTTATTAAAAAATAGAAGGTAAAATAAGGATGATTGAAAGAAATAATGATAAATTAAAATTCAACGGAACACATCTCTATACAACAAAAAAGCATCCAACTCATCAAGGGGGAAATTCTTTTCATCAATATGAGTATCGACAAAATGGGGATGAGATACAGAAATATAAAATTTCAAATTATAAAATGTCACGATTAGACAGAGAAGATAGGAAAGAGGCTAGATTAAAAGGTGGATATGAAAAGACATCTAATCTAGTTGATTCATGGAAGGTAGGGGATGAAAATCTTCCTGATTGGTTAAATAAATTCATTAAAACTAAATAGAAATATTACCTAAAAATTTAGTTTTACAAATTACGTTGAAAAAACAAATACTTATTTTGATAACTTGAAATTTTGAACCAATGTAAAATAATCAGAAAAAAATCCAGCCTAACTACTGGATTTTTTTCTTTAGAAAGCCTTCAATTTATGATAAAATGGGAGTGTTACATATTCCGATGACTAGAGCTAGTCTGTAACCGAAAGATTTCAAGAAAAAATAAGAAAGTAGGGGAATAATTATGGAAAGAGAAAAACGTTTATTCACATCAGAGTCCGTGTCAGAGGGGCATCCAGACAAGGTAGCAGATCAGATTTCAGATGCTATCTTAGATGCTATCCTGACTGAAGATCCAAAGGCTCGTGTGGCCTGTGAGACGGTAGTTTACACAGGGACAGTGAATGTATTTGGAGAAATATCAACCACTGCCTATGTGGACGTGGCAGGCGTAGTGCGTGAAACCATCAAGAATATTGGCTATACCGACAGTGAAAATGGATTTGACTATAAATCCGTAGGTGTGCATGTTTCTTTGGTTGAGCAGTCGCCTGATATTGCCCAAGGGGTCAATAAAGCGATTGAAAATCGTGAAGAGGATGGGAAAGACCCTTTAGACGAGATTGGTGCAGGGGATCAGGGGATGATGTTTGGCTTTGCCTCTAATGAAACGTCTGAATATATGCCTTTGGCTATCTCGCTCAGTCATAAATTGGTAAAGCGATTAGCAGACATTCGTAAGTCAGGTCAGCTTTCATACCTTCGTCCTGACGCCAAATCACAAGTGACTGTTGAATATGATGAGAATGGTATAGTAGAGCGTGTGGATGCAGTGGTCATCTCTACACAGCACGCACCTGAAGTATCCCTTGAACAAATCAGAAAAGACATGATTGAACAAGTCATCAGGCAAGTTATTCCTGCTGAATTACTCGATGAAGAAACCAAGTATTTCATCAACCCAACAGGTCGCTTTGTTATCGGAGGTCCTCAGGGGGATTCTGGGTTGACTGGGCGTAAGATTATTGTGGATACTTATGGAGGGTATGCTCCTCATGGTGGTGGGGCTTTCTCTGGGAAAGATGCCACCAAGGTCGATCGTTCAGCTTCTTATGCCGCTCGTTATGTGGCGAAAAATATCGTTGCGGCGGGGCTTGCAGATAAGGCACAGATTCAACTCTCCTATGCCATTGGTGTAGCGAAACCAACATCTATCACTATCGACACATTTGGAACGGGTAAAGTTTCTGATGATATTTTATTAAAAGCGGTGCGTGAAGTCTTTGATTTGCGTCCTGCTGGAATCATCCAAATGCTTGATTTGCTTCGCCCTATCTATAGACAAACAGCAGCCTATGGGCATTTTGGTCGTACAGACATAGATTTACCTTGGGAAAAAACGGACAAAGTTGAAGCCCTAAAAGCAATCGTAAAATAATTTGAAAAGCTTAGCCATAGGCTTTTTTATTTAATAAAGAAAAAGAGAAGCAAGATAAATTTGATATAATGAGTAAAAAGAAAGAAAGTCAATATGGAATTAAGAAAAAACAGTCAAGGTTTACAAGGGACAATCAGAGTTCCGGGAGATAAATCTATTTCTCATCGTGCCATTATGTTGGGTGCCATTGCTCATGGTCAGACGACTGTAGAGGGTCTTTTGCGTGGGGAAGATGTGCAGTCAACCATGGAGGCTTTTTGCTCAATGGGTGTAGCCATTCAAGATGATGGGCAGATGGTGACCATACAAGGTCGAGGATTTGAAGGTCTTAAACCCCCTGAAAACCAACTTGATATGGGAAATTCTGGAACATCTATGCGATTGATTTCAGGGATATTAGCAGGTCTATCTTTTGAAAGTGTGCTGACTGGGGATGACTCCTTATCTAAACGTCCAATGGATAGAGTTGCTCAGCCTTTGCGACTTATGGGTGCAGATGTCAAAGGACAAGGACAGCGAGATTTGCCGGCATTGATGATTAAGGGTAAAGAGTTAAAGGGAATAGAATATCATCTGCCTATGGCTTCTGCACAGGTCAAGTCAGCCCTTATATTTGCAGGTCTGCAGGCTGAGGGTCAGATGACTATTGTTGAGAAAGCCAAAACTCGTAATCATACGGAGGATATGCTTGTTCAATTTGGGGGGAGCTTAGAGATTTCTGATAAAACAATCAAGCTCTCAGGTCATCAAAAATTAACGGGGACTCACGTCTTAGTGCCGGGAGATATATCTTCGGCAAGTTTTTGGTTGGTGGCAGGTCTAATTGTCCCCCAAAGTAAAATCATTCTCGAAAATGTAGGAATCAATGAAACACGGACAGGGATTTTAGAGGTCATTAAAGCCATGGGTGGCAAGGTGGAGATGACAGAAATAGATAATATTGCCAAATCAGCAACATTGACCGTTGCAACATCAGAACTCAAGGGAACGGCTATCTCAGGTGATTTAATTCCACGACTGATTGATGAATTACCCATCATTGCCTTACTTGCTACTCAGGCAGAGGGGGAAACTCTTATAGCTGATGCGGAAGAGTTGCGAGTGAAGGAAACAGACCGTATCACAGTAGTGGCAGATGTTCTAAACAGTATGGGAGCTGATGTTACACCTACTGATGATGGAATGATTATTGAAGGAAAAACTTCCTTACATCCAGCAAGTATTGATGCACAAGGAGATCATCGAATTGGGATGATGACAGCCATTGCCAGCCTACTTGTAACAGACGCTCAGCCTATGATTTTAGAAGGAGCAGAAGCCATCAATACTTCTTATCCTACATTTTTTGAAGATTTGGAGAGCTTATGCCAGTGATTTTAATAGGGTTCATGGGTGCAGGAAAGACCAGCCTTGCAAGTAAGTTAGACAGTCAATTCATTGACTTGGACCAGAGGATAGAAGAAAAGATAGGCATAACTATCAGTGAGTATTTCAATGAATATGGAGAGAATGCCTTCCGTCAAGTAGAGAGCGAAATCTTCGAGCAAGCTCTTCTGAGCAATCGTGTCATAGCAACAGGAGGAGGGATAGTAGAAGAAGAGACCAATCAAAAACTCCTCTCAGCTCAGTCTCAGGTTATCTATCTGCAGGTAAGTTTTGATGTATTGTACGCACGTATTCAATCAGACAAGAAAAACAACAGACCATTAGCCAAGGATAAGGAGAGTTTATATAACCTTTATCACAAGCGTACTCCCTTGTACGAAAAATATAGTCAATATACAATCAATGTAGAAAATCAAAGTGCGGAAGATATTGTCCATCAAATAAAACAAATGATTCAATAGGAATAGCTTTTGCTATAATAAAGGTAAGATGACTAAGGAAAAAAAATCATTAACAGGTACCATTCAATCTATATTTTTCTCCAATCCTAGTAATTTTTACAAGGTTATTTTGGTTGAGGTGGAGGAGACTAATTTTGATTATGAAGATACAGAGATTGTTGTAACAGGGACTATTGGAGATGTGGTTGAGGGAGGGGCTTATACCTTTTGGGGAGAGACTGTTACTCATCCTAAATATGGAGAGCAGCTGACCGTTGAGCGTTATGATAAAGCCGTGCCAACAAGCAAGGCTGGATTAGTGCGATATTTTGCCTCAGATAAATTTCCCGGAATTGGTAAAAAAACAGCAGAGAAGATTGTCGAACTTTTCCCGACCAATACAGTAGATGCTATCTTGCAAGAGCCAGATAAATTAAAAGACCTGCTTACTCTAGCTAAGAAAAATTCATTTGTCAAACGCCTGCGTGACAATCATGGGATGGAGAAGATTCTCTCTCAGTTGGCAGAATATGAATTACCCAATAAGTTGACCTTTCAAATCTATGAAAAATATAAAGAAGAAACCCTTGAAATCATTGAGAAGAACCCTTATCAATTAGTCGAGGACATCAAGGGGGTAGGGTTCAAGACAGCAGATAAAATTGCTAAGGAATTGGGCATTAAGGCAGATAGTCCTGAGCGTTATCGTGCAGGGCTGATGCACGTCGCAACAACTCAACCTGTGGTTACAGGGGATACTTATATTGAAGCCAAAGCTTTGCTGAATTATACCTTACAGTTACTGGAGGAAAGCCAAGCGGTACAACTCGATGCAGAAGATGTAGCTGAACAGATCAATGAGCTTTTAGTTGAGGGGAAGATCCAAGCACAAGGAACAAAGATTTTTGAAAATTCTCTCTATTTTGCAGAAATTGGAATAGAAAACAGCATAAAAAAACTGCTCAATCGGAAAGCAGACAAGATTTCTACAGAGAAATTAAATACGGCTATATCAGAAGTGGAAGAAGATTTGTCTATACAATACGATGATCTTCAAAAAAAAGCCATCATCAACGCTATGAATCATCAATTTTCTATATTGACAGGTGGGCCGGGGACAGGGAAAACCACGATCATCAATGGCTTTATAGAAGTTTTTTCCCGGATTCATGGGATTGATTTGGATACTAGTCATTATACAGATGATATTTTTCCTATCTTATTGGCAGCTCCGACGGGGCGTGCCAGTCGGCGAATGAATGAGCTGACAGGATTGCCTGCAGGAACCTTGCATCGTCATTTGGGGCTAGGTCAAGGGGATGATGTAGAAGATGACTTCTCTGATGATTTGTCAGGCTCTCTGTTGATTGTGGATGAGTTCTCCATGGTAGATACATGGTTGGCAAATAAGCTTTTTCAAGCCATTCCACCATCAATGAAAGTCTTGATCGTAGGCGATGCAGATCAACTGCCTTCAGTTGGTCCCGGGCAGGTCTTTGCTGATTTATTCCATATTGCTGATGTTCCCTCCATCACATTAGACAAGATTTTTCGACAGAGTGAAGATTCTACAATCACGGACTTGGCTCATGACATCAAAGACGGTCAACTCCCTCCTGATTTTACAATCAAGAAAACGGATACTTCTTATTTTGAGGTATCAAGTCATCAGGTAGGAGAAGTTATTGCACAAGTGGCATCTGCATGGCAAAAGCGTGGGAATGATAGTTTTGAATTGCAAGTTCTTGCCCCCATGTACAAAGGTTCTGCAGGAATTAATCATCTTAACAAGATTTTACAAGAAATCTTCAATCCTTTGGAAGATGGGTTGGAGTTTGTCTTTATAGATACGCACTATCGTTTAGGAGATAAGGTCTTGCATCTGGTTAATGATGCGACAACCAATGTATTCAATGGTGATTTGGGGATGATTACAGAACTTGTCCCTGCCAAATACTCAGAAAGTAAGCAAGATGAGATATTCATGGACTTTGATGGGCAAGAAATTTCTTATCCACGTTCAGAATGGTACAAAATTACGCTTGCCTATGCCATGTCTATCCATAAGGCACAGGGGAGTGAATTCTCGACAGTCGTCTTGCCTATGGTTTCGGCTTATTCACGGATGTTGGAGAGAAATCTGCTCTATACAGCCATCACTCGTGCCAAGCAATCTCTCATTCTACTAGGCGAACAATCTGCATTTGCACAATCTGTTGCTAAAGCAGGAGCCAGTCGTAAAACCTATCTTAAGGAAAGATTCAACCCTCAATCAGAAGATAGCCCATCAGCAGAATCTGAGGAAGAAGTCAGTCAAGAAAAACAACTGACAGAACGAATGATTCTCTCAGGACAAATAGATGCACTGATAGGCTTGACTGAAGAAGACATTGAGATATTTAAGGAATAAAAAAACTTCCTCTGGAAGTTTTTTTATTTCTGTTCTTCAAGTTTGAGTAAGTCATCTGTAGAATGAGTCATCAGATAGATGAACTTCTTGTAAAAAACACTTGGAGAATCAGGTTTCTCTTGTCTCATCCAACGGGCAAAGATAGCAATCACTTGACGGACGATGAGCTTGGCAAGAAATTCAGAAGAAATGCCCATGTTTGATTGAGTATGTTCAAAATAAGGCAAGACCAGTTGAGAATAATTTTTTTCAAGATAGGGGAACCATGAAGGGTCAGCTACACCACCATACAAGGTATAGAAGAAATCTCTGTTTTCATAAAGCAGAGGGAGAATCTCCTCAGCGATAAAGAGTGTCCAATCTTGATTGGGATGCTGAACAAATGTTTCAAACTTTTGTTGAAGAGGCTGATCCACATAAAGTCGTAAAGCCTGAATGATTTCATCAACATTATGATATCCTAGCTGATTGAGTGCTTGTCGTGAAACGCTCATTTTCTCGACAACTTTTTTTATTGTAATGTCCCGATGGGTTTCACTTTCATTAGCGACGAGACAAAAGCATTCTAAAACTTTAATGTCTTTTTGAGCAAAAATAACCATGTTTTTTCCTTAATGTTTAATTTTATTGATAAATTTATGATAATTACCTTGCCAACTGGCAAGGTAATTGTAACATAGAAAAATCTAAAAATCCAGTATTTATGGGGAAAGGGCTGTTTTTGAACTAAAAATCACCTTGCCAGTTGGCAAGGCTTGACCTATTTACAAGTCAAAATTTCCGTGTTATTATGAATGAGTAATAAGAAATCATCTCTTATTTACACCCCTTCATGTAGTCATGAATACATGAATTCAAAGTCGTTATCATTATATTTTATAAATTGTTTCTCTCAGAAAGGAGAATCTTATGTCAATTAAAAAAATCATCGTCGGAACTGTCGCAGGGCTTTCATTCCTTGCACCAGTTGCAGTCTCAGCAACAAGCGTTGCTCAATCTCAACAGGTAACACCAACTACTAGTCAAGTAAATGCTCAACAAGTGAGTCAGTCATTTATCAATAAATATGACAAAGCAGTGAAGTTAGTGAAAGGTCAGTTTGTCATTGACCATAAAGCCTTACCCAAAGGAACAAGTCATGCAGATTTGAAGAAATTACAAGACTTGGTTGCTCAGAGTAATGTTCCTCTCAAAACTTCACTTCAACAAGCACCAAAAGCTAATGTTGCAATAACAGGTAATTCAGTGGTTATTGGTGCTACAGGCCATGACGCTAAAGTTGCGAGTGGGCAAATATTACAACCTGATTCTCGCTCATGGTTTCATGAAGGGTCTAATTATTGTCATGTTTATTGGTGGGGTGCTAGAATTGGTATTTCAAAAAGTACATTAAGAGGAGTAGGCAGTCATGCAGCGTGGGCTATAGGTGCAGTTGCAGGACTATTAAAGTTAGTAGGAAAATTACCTGCAGCACCTGCAAAAGTAGCAGAGGTTGTGGGGTACCTTGCAGGGGTAGTAGGATATGGATTGCAGAATTTTCCAGGAGGAATAGTTTTTAACCTATCTGTAGTTCCTGGATTTGGACTTCAAGTTTGGGGAGTAGGTTTTCAATAGGAGATAAATAAATGAGATTAAAAAAAATACTACAAATAATAATATTCTTGATTTTGATTGCTTTGAGTTATGTGCTTACTTTTATATTGAATTACAATATTATTGGATGGATAGTTCTCATCATTGCATTACCTATTGCTATACTTATAGGAAAAAACGAAGAATAGAATTTGGATTTAATTACGCTTCGGGAGGAATAGTTTTTAACTGCACTCCTGGGGTAATGATGGTGTGGGGAGCTGGATTACAATAATGAAAAAATCATATATTATTTTTAGTGGGGCATCACGTCTATTTATTGTCGCTCTGATTACATTTTTTATATCAATGGGTTGGATAGTTGCACCAATTTCAGCAATTTCAGCAACATTGCTGGGTTCTCTACTTGTACTTCCAACATTGCCATATAAGAAAGATGATGCAACTGCAAAAAAAGGCTATAAACTGATTGATATTCTTTTATTATCTGTTGTTCTTGCTTTATCCATCATTTTTATGATTATACTATCTCTCAATGAAATTTCAAAAAATGTATTATTCATAATATTAGTGTCAACGATTATAAATTTAATAATAAGGCTCATTTCTCCGAAAGAATTGCGACAATAATGAAAAATATTCCTATAATTATTAGACGAATTGTCTTGATGCTTATAGCTTTAACAGATTTCTATTCTGAACATATTTTATGGCTTAGAATAATATGTATAATCATATTTTTGATAGGTATTTGGTTTTGGTTACCCAATGAAAAGAAAAAGTAACATGAAATAGATTATTAGAGCTGGTAATAGAAGGAGTAAAACTATGAATCAGAAAATAAATATAAGTCTCGTTTTAAGAGGGATAGCTATAGCATTAGCGGTATTGTCATTGTTTTTAGGAACAGTTTCAAGTCCTTTTATCTACTTTGCATTAACATTTTGTTTATTGATACTTGCTTCCTTTCTGTTTTTGCTAAGGAGAAATAGCGGAAATAAGTTTATTGATGTTTCCCTTCAACTCTTTGCATTAGCGATAGTAATATTCGTTCCTCAGAGATTACAAATAAACTCTCATAGTAGCTTGATATTCTTAATTGTAAGTATCCTTATTTCATTGAGTATAATATTGAGACTTACAATAGATTCTAAAAAAGCATAGATAATCAGATGTGATGGAGGATATTTAATGAAAAATAATAAATCATACGGGTTGTTTTTAAGTGGTACATTGACTATGTTTATAGGTTTCCAGACAATTCTCCAAAATTTATTAGGAGATAGAACTTTAAGTCTAGTTGCAGGAATTGTCGTCATGCTTATAGGTTTAATATTAGCTATGATAAGTGGCAGAAAAAAATACAACAAAAAAGTAAGAAGGATATTATGAAATACATCATTGGCGGTCTAATGGGAATAATCACCTCTCTCATTTTCATTGTTTGGCTCGGACAAGCCTATCCACATTTGAAAATACTTTGGTTTATTTGTTTTGTCGGTATATGGGCAATAATTATGCCGTTGATTAACAAATATTTCTCAAAGAAAAAATGATGAAAGGGCTATTAGAAAGGCATCGACATGAAAAAATCATTGATTATCTTTAGTGCAACATCCCGTTTAATAGCAATGTTTCCATTCATATTTATTTTCGGAAGTGGGTGGATTAATATTCTTTATCTTACTTTCTTCCGTGACTTTTGGATTACCAAATATCCCCTATAAAAAATACAAAGGCAAACAAGGTAAAGGGAATAAGAAAGTAGATATTCTTCTCTTACTTATTGCCCTGATTTGGACAGTGCTTGTATTGTCTATTTCATCCTTTAATGTATTTCAAACGGTAATACTGGGAGTTGCATTGTTAATGATCATTATCAATTTAACCCTTAGATTTCTTTCTCCATCAGAGAGGGAAGTGAGCCAAATAGAAAAAAGTAAGGAGGGATTATGAACGATATCAGATTAATGCTGGGTCATATTTTACATCTTTTGAAGCACTCTGTTCATCATTCTCAGCAATTAGCTTTGTTTTTCATCATTACTCTACTAATTATTGGATTATTGATGATTATTGCCTACTTCAGCAGAGCTCAAGAGGTGAAAAGGGAGTTAAAGTTTTATTAAATAGCAAAAAATACAGAAGTCTAAGCTTCTGTATTTTTTAGTTTAAGGTGTTTGCGTG
>Ga0123354_10012833_pt1 | contig 12978 bp, 8 predicted proteins | sample TergutLab28metaG_2_FD_97872 | JGI IMG/M metagenome (GOLD analysis project Ga0123354, IMG submission 97872) | Labiotermes labralis P4 segment gut microbial communities from Petit-Saut dam, French Guiana - Lab288 P4 | ecosystem: Host-associated > Arthropoda: Insects > Digestive system > Gut ...
AAAAGCCAACGAGGTGCACTATTTCTCAAATTAATTTTGGTGAAGAACTCTACATGTTTCGGACAAATCTACTGTCCATCATCAGGAGTCTTAACACTGTATACACAGCAACAGGTATTGTCATGCTAGTCATGTTTACTGGCTGCTGCCAGTCAGTCAACATAACTAGCATGACAAATACCTATTGCTGTGTATACAGTGTTAAGACTCCTGATGATGGACAGTAGATTTGTCCGAAACATGTAGAGTTCTTCACCAAAATTAATTTGAGAAATAGTGCACCTCGTTGGTTTTATTATAAGAATATATCACAATTCACGGTCCTATGAATGTCAAAGACAAATGTAAGTTAAATTTTCTATAAAGTCAATAAATTATACATTTAAAAGTTAAACTAAGAAAGATTAATGAAAGTTGATTTTGTAAGGGAATGTGAGGTAGATAAATTGGAGGTTTAATCAGCGGCCAAGGCCCCGATACTCTCATTGTTATTGTAACTAATATTTTCTAACTTGTCAAATTTACCTTGAATATGAAGACGGGGTGTTCTTCCTAAGGAATCGTATTTTTTTTTACCACATCATATGACGTCACATCACATAAGACAAAAATTTTAATTGGCTGTTAATTGACTCTACACTTGTGTCAGACTTCTCTGTAGTAACCACGTAGGCTTCCTCCTTTCAGGCAGCCGAATGGATTTCGTTTGATTTGTGGCTCTCTATTAGAAAAAAAATTAAACTGCAATTGTGTGTATTGTTGTTTTCTTGTGTGTATTGTTGTGGTTGTCTTGTGTGTATTGTTGTCATCTTATGTGTATTTTCTGTACTATGTGTGTATTGCTGTTTTTAATTTAGATACCGGAATGATGGCTAGAATTCAGTATTCGGAAGGTCCTGCGACCGGTCACCTCGACACAGGTTTTTCTTGGTTTCCCTGTGTCTATAAGCAAATGCTGAGATGGTTCCCAATATTCCAAGTTGCCACTACATGCTTCTCATGTAGCCCTCCTGACTTAAATCTAGTAGTAACCAATTTCATGTTTTGTATACATGTAAAATAACCACTGCCACCGGGTGACAAATCAATTGCAGTTAAGAAACGTTATTATTATAATTATAATTATTATTATTATTATTATAAGTCATCCATAAAAACCCTATACATTTTGTTTGAGTAAAGACAGTGCAAAATTTACCTGTGTCTGACCAAACACCACGCCAGCCGTAAAGGCGTGTTAGGACTTAAGTTACATCTATCTCCACGCATTCTTAAGACGGTGGTGAGTGGGCAGGTTTAACCCTCAAAAAGAATTCCTGGAACCCTTTGGATATACGTAAATATGTTTGGACCCCAGAGTCAGTTTGAATGGTATGGAATAGAGGCAAGTTTCAGCTAGTGACAAGAATCGATCTCAGATCCTCACGTCTCCAGTCCTCATCTTAGTCAATGCACTGACTACCAAGCGAGTTATTCCGCCTCTTTCATTACGACGTATAGTTTTATAATGTAAATACATGTTCGACATATTTGTTAAACTTACACAGTGGATTCCACAACCGCACTGTCAGTAGGTCGCTAGCACAGGTGAGACTTTATGTGGCCTTTGTAATGACATGTTTGGTCACCCGAAACAGGTTCATTTCCGGATGATCTGTGTGCCACACGGCCAACTGACAGAAAGTTCGGAAAAAGGGACAAAGCGGAGTCTCCAGTGATATATGAGAGACATTCTTACTTGTGGGGTGGCTTGAGAACTTCTCACCGACATTTGTGGAATTCGGGTGGCGACACAATTGGTGCCCTGTGAAACTGCAGTTCTAAGGGATTTTGAAAATATAAGGAATGCACAACATTTAATAATACTTGGTTTCTGGCTTTATACAACAAACGCTTTTCCAAAACAAAATAAAATATTTCGGATATAGGTCTGTGTTCTTCCGCATATATATATATATATATATATATATATATATATATATATATAATAATCCCATTACAGCTTTGGATAGGCCCTGAGGGTTCCAGGAGGTTGAGGCTCCTAGATTTCAAGACAATCGGCACATGAAGGTGGTAGAGTTGTCAGCCCTAAACACCGGCCGCCTTAACCCGCCAGTACTCATTTCTGTTAGAGACTGAGTCAACTACAGGGCCATAGTTCGGCCGGAAGGATTATGTCAATGAAAAATTCCAATGACACCATCGGGAATCGAGCCCGCGAACTTCCGGTTCGTAGCACAGTGCCCCAACCAACTGCGCCACCGCGTGTCCACACACACACATATATATATATACATATATATATTTATATATATATATGTATGTATGTTAGGAGGTCCTACTGGGGTGAGTCCGATTAAAAAATTATTTTTATTGCCTGGCAGAGAGTTTCATGGTCATTTTATTGCCTCTGGACAGAAACAGGCCCAGTTTCCAAACTTCCTTCTGATTTTAAGCTCTAGACTATAAACAAAGAGCAGAAACTGATTAACACTAACATATAAACTGAGAAAACAATTCAATTCATTTAGTCTGATAGGCAGAAAGTCGTCGAATTTCGAACGTTATCATTTTTTTTTCCTGTGGCGCTGCGGTCCAACGCGGGCCATAGCCTCCTCATTCACGAGGTTTCTAGATCACACAAAACGACGCACCACAGTCGGTAGGACTCCTCTGGACGATTGATCAGCTCGTCGCAGAGACCTCTACCTGACAACAAACAACACCCACAACAGAAAAACATGCATGCTTCCCGTGGCATTCGAACCCACGAACTCAGTAGGCGAGCGGCTGCAGACCTACGCCTTAGACCGCGCGGCCACTGGGACCGGCACATTGTCATTAATTGGTCCATTAAGTATTAACACAGAAATAATAAGTTAAGCAATGCCCGTGTAATGTTACATTTTAAAGCGTTGAGGCAACCATTTTTGCCATGGAAATGAAACACTGTCCTCACTTCTGCATTATTGTTGAAGTACAGAATATTTTGCATTATTTAAAATTCCTCGGCTATCCTAACGGCCTGAAGACTCTGCATGTCGGTCAAAAATAGAAATGTAAGCCCGCTTAGTTCTCAGACTCTCGTTATGTGCAAGATAGGCAGTGTTAACAATGTAATGAATAACTGAAGAATAAAAAACCAACTAGATGCCACTTATTATTTTATTGTACTTCTTATAGGCTTAACATGTTTCGGACATTACTATGCCCATCATCAGGAGCTCGCGACTGTAATGTTGCTTAGCACATTGGTCGTTTCTTTCTTGGTTTGTTGTAGGTTGGAGGTTAGGTGCGGGTAGGCTGGAGTAGTGTCCGGGCTGTAGGATGAAGGACCGGACATTACTCCAGGCTAACCGCACCTAACCTCCAACCTACAGCAAACCAAGAACGAAACGACCAATGTGGTAATCGACAACATAGTCGCGAACTCCTGATGATGGGCATAGTAATGCCCGAAACATGTTGAGCCTATAAGAAGTGCAATAAAATAATAAGTGGCGTCTAGTTGGTTTTTATTCTTCAGTTATCACAATGATGCACGGTCCAACAAACATCAAATGTAATCAATACTGAAAACATTGATAAAGAAAGTAAATAGTGCATTTATTTTGCGTTGTTGGGTTACAGAATACTGTCAACAATATTTCTGCGGCTATCATTTGTCACCAGCAACTGTAAAAGATGCTTGGGTCTACATGTAAAGTATCATACATTTTTGTCTGATTTTAACCACATTTCGGTTTTGTCGACAAATTTTCATAAAACCCTCCAACATCAAGTTTTCCTACAACCATTCTCCTGGGAGGCAGGCTGACAAATGCGGACGGAAGGAAGGACAAATATGACGTACCAAGCAGGTGTTTTTTGCAACTACATGCCAACGAGCCTGAAATTCAGTCACCATCGCGACAACCAGAATTGTGAAGACGGCAGTAGAACGATTTGTGACAGATGATGTTTAGAGAACTGTCTGTGTTATACCATCTGGCTTCTGCTGTACAAATGGAAGGAAGTCACGTGTTGTCCAATGGAAGGAAGTCACGTGTTGTCCAATGGAAGGAAGTCACGTGTTGTTCAATGGAAGGAAATCACGTGTTGTCCAATGGAAGAAAGTCACGTGTTGCCCAATGGAAGGAAGTCACGTGTTGTCTAAATATTGGCATATAATTAAAAATTTGAGCAATATGTGTTTTAAGAACACAAGGCTGAAGAAAAATAATCTATTAACTTACAAAACCATAAAACAGGCATAGATTTTGAATAATATTTCTTTTAAATTTTAGAGTTTCTTTATAGCATAGAGCACAATACAGGCCTAGCTTTTACTTTGATTGGTGTAGGCTAACTCAGTAGATATAAAGGTTTAATTGTGCTTATAGTTGCGTAGTTAGACCTACTTTTTTTTTGTGGCGCTGCGGTCCAACGCGGGCCATGGCCACCTCATTCTTGAGGTTTCTAGATCACACACAACGACACATCGCAGTCGGTAGGACTCCTCTGGACGAGCGATCAGCCCGTCGCAGAGGCCTCTACCTGACAACACACAACACTCAGCACAGACAGACGTCCATGCCTCCGGCGGGATTTGAACCCACAACCTCAGCAAGTGAGCGGCCGTAGACCCACGCCTTAGACCGCGCGGCCAATGGGACCGGCAGTTAGACCTACTTACGCAGCCTAAACATAGGTTGAAGAATTGTTCTAAATAGGAATTTACACTTGAATGGAAATTCTAAATGCAAAATTTGATCAAAATTCTGTGAGGATGATTTCTAAATACTAAATACACTACATAAAAAAGTCTGCTTTCTTTGATAGCCGCTATTTCTAAAAACAGGGTGAATAAATAAAGTACAAATAGCATGAAATGTGAAGAACATTCGGGGGCTAGTTTTGTCAGGGGTATATCATAACACGTATAGAGAATCTGATATGTGGTTGACCGTGCATCGTAATTCAGTGTGGATAACAACCTAACTAGATGTCACTTTTGTGTAATGCTTTATTTTCTCCTTTATAAGTTGTTCAACATGTTTCGGGCAACTATGTGCCCATCATCAGGAGCTGACGACTGGTTAGTGTTTTCGCCATGTATTGGTATTGTACTGTGGCTGCAGTAAGGTTGTCAAAATCTTACTGCAGCCACAGCACAATACCAACACGTGGCGAAAACACTAACCAGTCGTCAGCTCCTGATGATGGGCACATAGTTGCCCGAAACATGTTGAGCAACCTATAAAGGAGAAAATTAAGCATTACACAAAAGTGACAACTAGTTCGTTTGTTATCCACACGTATAGAGAAGTTATAAAAATTGTATGTCGACTTGCTCACTTATGATCTATGCAGTTCAGTAACAGAATTAAATACATTATTATACACAGATACATGTTATATATAATGAAAGACTTACATCGAGAACGCAGTTAGTGCATACTGACGCAAGAATATACTGCCACTCAAAAAATCTAAACATTTTGGGCCCTATAAAGACAAGCCTCTTTATACACATCTGAAGGACTTAACAAAATTTGCAGGCGGTAAGAAAGTTACGTTATTTGTTCCATCCGCAAGCCACGTTGAAACACAGGATACCAGCGGTGCCTGGAAACATAAAAATCAAAGAGAAAATAAATTTATAAAAACAGTAACTGTTACAGCCTAGAAATGAACACTGCAAGCGTTTTGAAGGTGTTGTTTGTGTCTTTGCACATCTAAATTATTCTTTTTTATGTTTATTGGACCGTGCATCATCTTGATAGTTGAATAAAGAGAGACCAACTTGATGTCACTTGCTTTTTTATTTCATTATTATCATCAATAATAATAATAATAATAATAATGAAATAAAAAAAACAAGTGACATCAATTTGGTCTCCCTTTATTCAACTATTCTTTTTTCTGTTTGCAGCTACAAAGTCGATATACTTAATTATATAAATCTTGCCTCAGTGCACACAATGTAGGACATCATTCTGGTTTATTGCCTTGCACCTAATACTGCTTTCCTTTCTACCAGCGCTTTTCGGCACTAACTTGGCCAGCGCCAGGATATTTGCGTATAAACACACAAGAATATTTGTCCTTTCCATCATTTTTTCTTACACTTGAAACCTGCATTTTGAATGAAAGAAACGAAATAAAAAATTGCAATAAACTTTTATGCTGTTAATAGTTCAGAATGAAAACATGGTAAAAAAAGTTTAAATTATTTTTCATCCAGTTTTCGGTACTCGACAATAACAATTTGTACCTTATGTTTAATGGACCGTGCATCATCTTGATAGTTGAATAAAGAGAGACCAACTTGATGTAACTTGCTTTATTATTTCATTATTTAATGCTCAACATGTTTCGGATGTTAATGCATCCACCCTCAGGAGCTTGCGACTTGTTTGTTGAGTTATTTCATGAGTAGTATTGCTCTGGTACGAGTTACGTTGTGGTTTGGCTGGGGTGGTGTTGTATCCGAACTCAGGCTTCACCCTGCATCCGGATACCACACCACCCCAGCCAAACCACAACGTAACTCGTACCAGAGCAACACAACCCATAAAATAACCCAACAAATAAGTCGCAAGCTCCTGAGGATGGATGTATTAACATCAGAAACATGTTGAGCATTAAATAATGAAATAATAAAGCAAGTGACATCAAGTTGGTCTCTCTTTATTCAATTTGTACCTTCTTTTGATAAAAATATCAATCCTTGTGCAAGGTTCCTCTAGGTCGAGGCACCCAGATTTCCAGACAGTCGGCACGTAAATGTGGTAAGGTTGTCAGCCCTACGCACCGGCGGTCTTCACTCCTTAGGAAATACTCCTGGTACTTACTTGCGGAAGCTTGTGAGTGCGGTAATGAACCTTCGGGTTCCGTGAAATGCGGGGAATTTCTTGACTAGCTGCAAACCAGTTAGATTCTCAAGAAGGACTCTGCACCATGGAGTAAGTAAGTATCTTATTTGTGTTAGAGGCTGAGTCGAACCAAGGCACATAGTGTGAGCAGAACGATCAAGTCAGTGATAAATTCCAGTAACACCAGCGTCTTCGAGCGCAATGTCTCAACGAACTGAGGCATCGCGTGCCCCTGGTGTGGTAAAAATTCTACGCAAATTATAGCTCTGTGACGGCGTGTATCTAAGTGGGGAAAGCAGAGAAGAGCTCACTTTGTGGTTCAATGAAAGCTATTGTGTTTATTGTCATGCAGATCGTGGACAGAATTTGATACAATGTGTCTGTTGTGATGTGTCTGTGGCTGACAAATGCAGCCATCAATGTTACACCCCTGATTTTATCCCTACCACAATGACGTTTTTGTTTCAAATCACATTGAAAATCTGCGTTCAAATTGTGGTTGTTTCACAATAACCTAATTGGGTTCTTTGGGTTGGAAGAAATCAAATTGTAGGATTGCTGGTAAAAATGGGAAAAGAAACAAGCAGAGAAGAAAGAAGCCTTCGTAGGACAGAAATAAGAAAAACCGTAGAAGTTAAATACTGTTAAATTCCTTATCGCAGCAAAAATTCTAATGCCAAGAAACTCGGTGGTTAGTGACAGGCTTAAATAAGCTAAAAATTTAAATGCATAATACAGAATATGGTTAATTAATTTATGCATTCTTTCAAATTGATTTTGGGTAGAATGGAATTCATGACTTTGGCTTGTGTAATGTGTTCCTTCTTTGTAAATTCGATGCTTAGTCTATAAGCAACCTGTTCATGAAACATTGTATTAACTTTTGCTTGTTTTAAGCTGTAATCTGTATTAAAATAGTTGTATAAATGTATTTTTAACACCTTAACCTGCAAATTCAATCCATTTGCCTGTCTTTACTGACAGCACACACGGAGGGCAGTGACTGTAACCATTAGCCTCTTGTGAAATGTGGGAGTGTGTAGTTCGATGGGCAGGTATCAGACATCTAGAGAAGCCTGCTAGCTCCATGCAGGCTAAAGAAATCTTACAATGTCTCACCCGAGAAGACAGTATTTTATTGCTCTATTTATCCTTTATTCTTTTATTCCAGGGACGGCTGCACAGCATACGACAAACCGAACTGCTTCTTACTTACCTATTTTTCCTGCAGGTTGGGTAGGTTTTGACCCTTTTTATAGGCCACGAAAGCCCTTAGGGTGAGTAGAGGTATAGCTCTACTCTTTCTAGGACCTCGGCACACTAGATGGGGTGGAGGGTCAGCTCCACGTCCTGGCCGCCTCTACCCCCAGGAAAGTCACGGTACATATTGTGCAGGAGGCTGGGTGGGCCCCAGGTCCTGTTTGGACGGGCGGAAAATCTCGTCTCCACCGAGATTCGATCCCGGACCGTCCCCCGTGGCTCAGTCGCTATACCGACTGAGCTACCTGGCCCACTTTCCTGCAGGGTTATTTAATCAATATTAACCCTCTCCTGTCTGTACAGTAAAAACTCTCAGACATTTTCTTAACGTTCAACGTACATCTAGCCACAGAACACAAGAAAGTTTTAGACTGAAGGGTAATTCGCTTCACTGTTGAATGCAATGTCCTACTGAACCACAACTCACTCTACAAGTTTTCTCCGTACCTTGGCAAGGCTATAAATGTAATATTTACTGCCATGATAAACCTGAACTTCACATTCATTTTTGTGTGAGATTTCTGTGCTGTGGTAAGTTAAGCGAATAAATGTGACAGCCAGTAATCACTACCACTGAAGCCTACTTATCAGTCTTTCTTGCGACCTGTTTTGGTAACAGGGACCATATTCACGTCTTATGGAATTTCAGATTCATCGATACAACTACGGCATAATTTTTTTTTCAAACACGTCACGCACACACTGTGTGATAAATGTACATTGATACTGGATGATTATAGACAAGTATGATTCAATGAGTCAAAACTTCTGCTGTATTTCTGGGCTGATACTGATATGTTCTGCTAGTGTGTTTTCCTATACAGAGAATCCGGATGTCCAGGATACGTATCTTGTTCGAAAGATGGACTATATTAATAGTTTTGTGGCTGTCCTCATTTCCTGCAGGCAAATGTCATTATTATATATTATAGCAAATCAAGGTCCTTTCCTTCCACCTATTTTCCAAATCATTATGTTTTAATCATATTGTAATTTGACGCCATACAAACCTGTTCTGTGATATTGCCAGCCTTTTTCATAATACTTGGGAAACATACGCGTATCTACCCAAGTGTTAAAAAATGTAAAGAAAAGCTTTTCTGAAAGCAGAAGGTACTGGTGCCTCGCTACAGAAAAACAAAACTCAGACTTTATTACCGTCTTCATAATAAGGTACTTACATATACCGCTCCGTTTGCCTACTTCAGTTATCAGCAACTGATAAACAGTTGCTGATATCTGAAGGGGGACGTGCCTGAGGATATTTGTAGCCTCTAAATGGTTCTTCAAACTTCTATTCCACATCGCCTTACCTCATAACAATCGGCAGTTCTATTCGTCAGTGGTTTATCAAACAGAGTTCGACATCCCGCTAATGATTAGCAGCTTCTAGACAATATTAATAAAAATCCAACCAGATGCAACAGTATGCAGATATTTATTTACTGTGAAGTCACTCTACATGTTTCGGGTGTCACAGTACCCATCATCAGGAGTACTAAAAACTGTAACCGCAACCTCCGGTACAGGTCATAATACTGGTACAGCTACTTCCCTCCAACGTGGCATGATCAGACCTCTGCGACGCGCTGATCACTCGTCCAGAGGAGTCCTACCGACTGTGGTGCGTCGTTGTGTGTGATCTAGAAACTTCATGAATGAGGAGGCCATGGCCCGCGTTGGACCGCAGCGCCACAAAAAAAAACAGTCCGATGTAAGCTAATAATGCAGTCAGCGGATACCGCTGACACTTCGATAAATATCTCTCAGACTACAAAGCGTCATATTTCAGAAGACGCTCAACTTCTGCCACGCGTTCTTCCTTGCAGCCAGTCGTGTCAGAAGGCACAGTGCCTGGGCTACCGTCTGCTCTACAAAACAAATAAAGGCAACACAACTGTTTATATGCTTCCGAACCTGCTGGTTTTAGTCAGGGGAATTAAATCAACCAGAAGAGGAAGAAATGTGGGTAAAACTAGGTAGGCCGAGTAAGTACAAACGTAACACTGAGTAGTCTTCACTTAACCAATGTTGCTGTGGAAAAGCACCAAGTGTCAGGTATTCTCAGTGTGCTGCTGTAACCTTAGTTATCCATCATGCAAAGCGTATGCACTAAATTAAGTGATTATCTTAGGCACTACCACGTTTTCCACAGTATCTCCTACACAAGACCAATATCGGAAAGCGGTTATCGAATACAAAATACGTCTTCTGATTTTTTCCACAAATTTTCTCTGAACCAGAAGTAGTGTCAGGCTGGGCTGCCCTCCCTGCTTTCCATGAGCCACACTTTGTACCTTAACCTGAAGAATGCTGCTTGACCTATTGACAGTCTTTCCAGTTGTCTGCTTGACCGATATGGGCATGTCTTTCTTGCCCGAGTCCGTAGGCGTCAAGTCGCAGGACTGATCCCATGATTGTCTCAGCATGAGAACTCTTCTCTATTAAAAAGTTCTGCGTGCAGCCGTATCTAATTCTATTTTTTTCTGAACCTTCATTCTAAGAAGAATTTTTCAAGTTATTATCATAAATTTACACAGATCTTCACGTAAAGTACCCATCCGTTATTCTTCTCAGATGTTAATAAAATTTTAATTTATCATCATATTTTAAAAAAATACTCAAATATCGATTTTATAAAACCCCGTCTATTAGGAGCAGAGTTGTTCCATGCGGGTAGACGGACGGACAGACAGGCATGTAAAGCTAATAGTAGCTTTTTTTTTTGCAATTTTACCTGCGCCTAAAAAGCTGACCAAAATCAACATTCAACCTTGAAGCTGAAAACCTCATACTAGCTGATCATTTCAGGAAATATTACTGCTGAAGTAAAGTTAAATTAAAGCTTTCCGTGTACAGTTCTGGCTAGGCCCTTAGGCCTCTAGGAGGTTCAGAGTTCCAGAATTTCTAGAGAATAGGCACATGAAGGTGGAGATGTTGTCAGTCCTACGCACCTCCACCTTTACCCCCAGGGGATACTCCTGGTTAGAGGCCGAGTGAAGCCCAGGAGCCTAGTGTGACCCGGAGGATTAAATAAATTAAAAATCCCAAAGACCCTAATAGGAATCCTACCCACGTACTTCAGGCTTGTAGTGCAGTGCTTCAACCGACTGAGCCACCGAAACATAATAGGCTTCTTGTTGCTGATCATCAAATGAAATACGTTATTTTCAGTGAGTTATGATTTTCCTTTCTTCAAATAAACTGTAAAAAAGGCCGATCAGGGTTAAGCTCGCTGGCATGTAACCTACGTGAGTCTTACATTTTAGATGCAACAACCTCTAGCCGCCACACCGCATGCAGTTCGCAAACAGCGCCGTTTGACCCCTACTGTACACTGATGTGTACCACTCTCTAAACCAAATGACTGATCCTCGTATTTTCTTAACCAACCAGAAATAGTGTCAGGCTGGGCTGTCCTCCCTTCTTTTTATGAGCCACACTTTGTACCTTAACCTGAAGAATGTTGCTTGAACTACTGGCAGTCTTTCCAATTGTCTGCTTGACCGATATGGGCATGTCTTTCTTTCCCGATTCCGTAGGTTTCAAGTCGCAGGACTGATCCCATGATTGTCTCAGCATGAGAACTCTTCTCTATTAAAAAGATCTGCGTGCAGCCTTATATGATTAGGCATTTTTTCAGGTTGTCCAAGTAGCCCGAAATTTGAACTAGTAGCTATCTGATTAACCTGCAATTTGATCTGACGGCTTATTCGTTATCGTCCTCTGCCACCACTTGTCTCTGTAACTAAAACAGGCACAGACATCGAGCACGTGTTTCTTCCCTCTTCATGTGGATCGGGATCATTCTGCCAACATTCGCAACATGTGTACTATAAAATCACCAGTTCTTAAGTCCTAGTTCATCTTTTAGTAACAGATTCTTCTGAACTAGAATTTTGACCTTCTTGGTGTCGTATTTTCCTGTTGCACCGTTGACTTCGTGTAATGTGATTTTGCGGAACTTCTTGCAACGACTACTGTTTGTCTCTCTTCGTGTGTAGCCTTCACTTTTGTCGAAATACAGTCCTATTTAAAAGCAATTTCTTTTTCCTTTCTTCTTCTTTCTTTCTTTTTTATTTTTCTCGTTCTGAGAGAATGCCTCTCTTAGACCTAACATTTATTTACCAAGACATCCCTCCGCAAAAACTCTTCGCGTATGTTACGAGTGTATTTCGCACAGTGTGTGTTAGTGACACATAATGTTGTGATATGCGTGCAGATATCCGAGGGGGTGGATTGCGTCTATAGGTGCAATCCGGTTTTCTCATCACTAACATGTCCCGGAAATATTTCGATCTGTTTCTATTTCCATAGTAGATTCGATGTTTAGTATGAATGTGGTTCAGTTTTGACAAATTCTTCTCATTCTTCTGGCCCCCTGTTGATATGAATGATAATTTTTGTAATCTCCCTAAAACCTTGGTACCTTAAACTGTATTTTGCTGATACTGCGTCGTCATTACTTAAACCTTGAGCAATCTGCTAGTGTGGCAAAACTAGAGGTGTTGCTACCAGACTCTGTTAATCTGTTTTTTTAATTTTATATTACATATTCCGAGCACTGGAAGTCTAATCACTTGTACAGGCATATACCAACACTTGTACACAATAAAATTAAAAGTTGTACCCACACATGATCCTACACACACTTCATCAATACACACAACATGGAATTGATATTCTGGATCGAAAACTTCGACATTAGATTTTAAATAGGTATACATTACTAATTGATCGCCTCTGTGGTCTAGTGGTCAGAGTTTCTGGCTACAGATACAGAGGTCCCGGGTTCTATCCCCGGCGCTACCAGATTTTCTGAGTAGTAGTGGGTCTGGAACGGGGTCCACTCAGCCTCGTG
>Ga0123354_10012837_pt1 | contig 12975 bp, 8 predicted proteins | sample TergutLab28metaG_2_FD_97872 | JGI IMG/M metagenome (GOLD analysis project Ga0123354, IMG submission 97872) | Labiotermes labralis P4 segment gut microbial communities from Petit-Saut dam, French Guiana - Lab288 P4 | ecosystem: Host-associated > Arthropoda: Insects > Digestive system > Gut ...
CAAATAAGTCGCAAGCTCCTGAGGATGGATGTATTAACATCCGAAACATGTTGAGCAGTAAATAAGGAAATAATAAAGCAAGTGACATCAAGTTGGTCTCTCTTTATTCAACTATCAAGATGAAGCACGGTCCAATAAACATAAGAGCCTACAATTTAATTTGCATAATAATCCCAAGATATGGAAAAAGATTTCAGCTTACAAGGTGACTTACCATTAAGCTTCTAAATGACAGTGAAAAAGGCTAAATGCAACACACTGTGGCTAACATACAGAAATTATTAGGTTCAATGATCTAAATTAACAACCTTTGAAAAATATGACCAGATATCAGAAGAAATTATTAAACAGTATATAGTATGAATAAACAGATAGTAACCACATTTTGTTACTGCAGCAGACGGGAACAAGTGGCATGCCATTTTTTACTTGAGTACAAGCTGCCCTATATTCAGCATAATATTTAATTACTAACTGTAAAGTTAAAAAATGTAACATGGACAAGTACTGCCACACTCTTTAGTTGTGGGCATTATTCCATGCTGAATACCATGACAGCATTACGTACAATAACTCTGACTAAGTTGCTGGTTTCTGTGTGGAGGCAAGTACAACACAAGAAGACAGGCACACTACATCTGAAGAACTTGATTTGATCGCATCTCTCTGAGTAGCCCACACACCTTTCACTCAATACTCCATTGGTGCACACAGCCATTTACCCACATACAGGTAATTACAAAACTGACAGTGAGGACGGATTTCATACCTGGATTGTCAGGCACTGAGTCTAACGCTATTTCTTCCAGAATGAGAGCCTTTACTCTTTTTACTGATGCTAGCATGAGGTGTTCTTTAGGTAGCAGTTTCTCCATTATGATTATAGCTTTCTCTGCATGGTCACTGCAAAAACAATGGATCAAAATATATATATATATATATATATATATAATAATATACTAACTTACATGTACAAATATTTAATCAATTTTTGTTACAGTAAAACCTCACAAAACTGCAAGTATGCAAGCACCATCAATCTCACAGTAAATCATTACATGTGTCTCAGACTAACAGCTGCACACTGTAATAATTGGTATTAAAACATTTTGTGAATTTTTTCTTAAAAATGTGACCTCCATCGTGACTTCCAGTCATGTAAGTGTACTACACACACACACACACACACAGTAGAATTTCTTTAATCTGCCACCCATGAGACCAGAAGACAGGTGCCAGATTACCAAATATTACACTACCTACATTGACCTACGTTTTTCACATGATATTTGATATTTTATTATGGCTCCTATACTTGGGCTGCAACTAATTACAGGAGTATTTAATTGGACATCTCCTTCAGCTACAGGGTCTTTAAAGTTTTGTAGCCAGCCATCAGAGAATGTGCACTTGTCAGTTACTGTTATTTCATAATAAAAAGACTTAGCTCTTTCACTTATAAACCAGTTAAAAAACTTCTTGTCCAGTTATACTGATTTAGGTTGTATCTATGTCTTTCGCTTGAAAAGGCCCTCACACTTTCACTTAACAAAAAAAACTGGAATTAGACCTTCTGTTTCCTTATATCATGGATACTCGACAGTCCAATGTGTATGAAGCCATAATCACACTGCAGCCTTTGCCACTTTCAAGCCTTCTAATTATTTCAGGTTTCTGAGGAACTGTTAAAGTTACGTGTTTCCTTTTGCCAGCAGTACCTCACTCACTCCTCTTCGCATCCTCTGAAACCATTAAAACAGTCTGATGGGATTGATAAAGTCCAGATAACCCAAGAAAATGTCATGGAATCAGTATGCATACCAGGAGTTACCAAAAGCAAAACTTTCAGTCTTGGGACTATTTTCTTGCAGTGCCAAACCATTAGGAGTGCCAGATTATCAGCAGCCAGATTAAAGGAATTATGTCATGTGTGTGTGTGTGTGTGTGTGTATGTGTGTGTTTCATTTCCTACACTAACGCCAGGGATCAGAATTCTCCTTCACAAGCTAAGTCACTCGGTTACTCAAGGAATAGAATGTAATCTGTAGGCTCCCACCACTTACCACTGGTCTATACTCTGACAGAGATAAATCAAGTCTAAACCCAACACCCTATTTAATGAAGTTTCAGTTTAATACACACTGTCATCAATGCACAGGCCTCTGAAGTAGCCTATCTCCTCCTGTAGTTTCTCCACCAAAGTGTTGTATTTATTTCTCATCTCTCCCCATGTATGCTGAACAGTCCACTTAAAAATGGAACCCACATTATCAGCTACATTATCTGGCTCTGTATGATTCATTCTTGGTATTCAATTATAAAACCAACTTAAAGCACAGATTACAAACATATTCAAAAGTAAAACTCCTACATGTTTTGGCACATCTGTTGGCTATCTCAATATTAGTCTATAAATGTTGCAGCAAGTGTGCAAACAGGTGCAAGCAATTGCGTGGCATAGATGTCCCCTCAGTACTTACTCTAGGTTCAGGGTGTTTCCTTATAGTTTAATCCCCATGTGTTTGTGTACACATGCTTAGTCATACACATCAACAAGCCTGCAGAACAGTCTACCTACAGTATTTAATTGTAACGCATTTACATAAATATTTGATGTACACTTGTGAGGACATCAGCTTGAGTTTTAAAACGAAAAGTATGGTGTGTATATATATATATATATATCTCCATATGTATTTATCTGATCCCTGATGATGGCAGACTGCTGAAATGTGCTGGATCTTCAATCAGTAAATATGTTTCTAACAGAACTTTGTTGGTATTTCTTGTAATATAACACTACTGAGATTATATGTAGACAAAATGTTGGCTCATTATTGAAACTTATTTGAAATTTCACCTTGTTCCTCATGTATGCCTTCCACCATATATGACATCATTAGGGTATTTCCAATCCATTCCACAACTTCTGCTTAAAATTAAAAGATGTCAATGACCGGCATCCATCATTTCTACAGATTAAACAACCAATAACTGAAAACCTCTCAGCACAATATATCTGCAATATGTAACCTTGATACACTTCCCTGGCATAGCATACAAAGTGCTCTAGCTGCACAAGAGAACACCAGTAAAATATTAATATAATGATGACAGCATTAAATCCCAATACCTTGGAAATAAGGAAGATTAAAATCATATAAAACAAGGACTGATACTTAGAGTACAAAAAACTACTGACACCAGACATAATTTCCATGGTACTTATCATGATGAAAACTCTTTTGTTTACTTGTGAATTAGCACACCCACTGAAATCAGTGTACAGCCTGAGGTCTGTACCAAGCAATACACATAATTATAAGAACCCATGAGAATTACATAGCTTATTGCAACATAATCCTTCTTCCCACCCTGTGAACCAATTTTGACTATTAATCATAATAATTTATAGGAATGCATATATGACACAACTGTAAAGTCAGCAGTAATTATGTTGTACATTAATGTTTCCCAGAAATAACACTATAAACAGATAAAGGAAGGTTTAATATAAACCTCTAAGGTTGTGAGACAGTGTTTTATTATTTAACATAAAAACAGCACCTGTACTTACCGAGCTTTATTGAACCTTCCAGAGCTATATTCATACACATAGAGTGCATAGGCCAGTTCTTCATGAGCTACAGCAACATGAAGATTGAACTTGCCAAATATTGCTTCACGAATCTCCAGTGCAGTCTGCAAAAGGGAAGTCCATGTAACCATATAATGGGTTTGTTTTATAAATAAATAAAGAAAATTCATTTCAAATTTCTTTCTGGACAAATAGGTAGCATATCCATTCATCTGCAGATGAATCCATGATTATATGTGTACACGTTGATGACATACATGCTGCATGCACACACGTGTGTGAAGATAGTATGCTTGGCACTGCATTATACTCTCCACACTACAAACATCATATACAAAGAACATGTGTAACTTTCCCAATAACTTTTTTTAATTTTCATTTTTTGATCTGCCACTAGTGCATTATGTTTCCCACCAGGAAAAAAGAAATGAAACTTTTCAGTTGATGTTTTCACATCAACAAGAGCCGTTCAGTGGAAAACCAGAAAAGTTGTATTAAAAATCGCATGTATGACCGATATCATTGTGTGTAGGGTATGCGAAGGCGGTGACCTTGAGCTACCAATAGATGGTGTTGGCACAACTGCGGCACGCATAGGAACCTGGGAAACAGTTCGACAAGAAGACGGTGCCCTTGCAACAGTGCACTAAGCAAGAGTAGCGAAGTGTTGTGAGATTTTTGTTTAGCGAAGGCATGAAACCTACACAGATTCATCGTCGGATGAGAATTCAGTACGGTGACAGGTGTATGAGTCATACACAAGTGTATGAATGGACTGAGATGTTCAAGAACGGCGTCTCTATTGTGGAGACGAGACGACGATGAGGTTCGGTCAGCTGTGCATGAGTGGCTGCGCACGCGTCCGAAAGAATTTTTTTCCCGCGGAATCTACGCGCTTGTCAAGCACTGGCGTAAGTGCATTAAACTAGAAGGGGACTATGTTGAACAGTAATAATATAATTATTTCAGTGTTTGCAATAAATGCTCTGTAAACAAATAATTCCGGTTTTCCACTGAACCATCTGGTATAAATGTATGATGCTACTTTCAGTTACGGCACATTGCAGGATCAACTTTAAATGCAACAAAAGGTGAAAGTTACCAACATAAATTTTTATTAGAAACATTAATTGCTAGAATAAGCCTGCCACTGCACATTGGTAATTACTAGTTTAATGTAAAGAAAAAAATGCAAGAGACATTACACATAAAATGGGGAGTGGTTCCAGCAATAACCACTAACACAGAGTACATGTCAGTGCAAGATGGATGAATATACTGTTCATTTCACACATTATACCACACCATAATTAGACCCTGCTAGCGCAATTAAACAATGCAACTGCTGCATCTGACACAGCAGCAAGCTGTATGTATGTTAAAAGCACATCTGGTTTCTGTTCCATAATGAGGGGAAATGTTTACTCATTATGTGGAAAAGAAGTTGCTGCATTTTATATCATACAATAAATGTATTAACACAAATTACATTAATAACAAGGCATATGCAGAACAAGATGCTGCAGCAGTAAAACTATCTGGCATGCTTTCCTTAAACTGGTACCAACTTTCATGAAACGCAAGCACAGGCAGCCACCATAACATACACATTTCAAGTTCCTACAATCTGTAACAACATCACACAGGCATGACCTTGTGTGATGATAGTAGCACTATGACATTTATGTTACAGAAGTGACATGATGGATTAGAATGGAAGTTATGTGAAAGTAATTTCTACAGAATGTGAAATAATAGTATGATAGCCATGAAAAATACATTTTAAAATTTCAGACTGTTGGTGGTAATGGGGCTAGGTATATATAAGTTGGTAAAGACCTGGATCATAAACATACCCACACATTATGCATTAATGAAGTAAAGGACAAATGTATGTTAAAACACAACAAGTTTATTAGCTGGGTGTTAATGAAACAACATGTTTAGGCCTACTCAGAGGCCATCTCTTAGCAGCTCCTCTATTTCCCACCTAAATAGGAGCTTAAACATCAAAATTAAACTGAAACATGCAGAAGGACAATAGTATGCATATGTAATGTAAACAAAGAATTCACTGAAGCATGCAATTCAGACTTGGACACAATTAACTGTGATGAAAGTGAGAATGTCTAATTGTGGTGATAGAGGGTCATTGATTCATTTGCCCCATATAAAAGTCCAGGTATGGATGGGATATTCCCGGCTCTACTGCAAGAGGGACAGGAGGACCTTATTCCTTACCTGGTCAGGATCTTTCATGCCTGCCTGGCAACTGGATATGCTCCAGCCATGTGGCGCCAGGTTAAGGTAGTGTTTATACCTAAGCCCAGTAGGAATTCCATGCGGACCAAGGGATTTTAGACCTATCAGTCTCACATCGTTCTTACTTAAGACCATGGAGAGGCTGGCAGATAGATTTTAAGGGATGAAATTCTGGCGCTCAAGCCACTTCATCCCAACCAACATGCATACCAGGCTGGGAAGTCTTGTGTAAATGGCTCTTCATCAGCTTGTGGTACAGGTTGAGAAGGCTCTTGACCAGCAGGAGATAGCCTTATGCCTCTTCCTTGATATAGAAGGGGCATTTAACAACACTCCAACGATTCCATGTGTGCAGCACTTGCTAGACATGGAGTAGATCACACCATCGTACGATGGATTAGAGCCACCAAGGAGGGTCAGCTGGCCACGGCGACTCTCAGGGGAGTTACCAGGAGCGTCGTGGTGTCTAGAGGCTGCCCACAGGGAGGTGTTTTATCACCTCTCCTATGGTGTCTTTTTGTCAATGAACTGTAAGCAAGGCTCAATGAGGGAGGTGCTTACTCACAGGGATATGTGGATGACATCTGTCTTCTAGAGGTGAGAAAATTCCCAAATACAGTATCAGGGCTCATACAATGGGCCCTTTATACCATCGAAACGTCGTGTGACGAGCTCGGGTCTGGCGGTTAATCCCGATAAAACTGAGCTAGCTGCATTCACTAGAAGAAGGTAACTCCCAGGGTTCTTCAAACCTCATTTATTTGGGACGACTTTGCATCGCTCCATGTCAGTCAAGTATCTGGAAGTGATCTGGATTCACGACTGACCTGGATGGAACATGTGGATGTTAAGGTGAGGAAGGCTCAAAATTTGTTGTGGGTCTACAGGAGGGCCTATGGTGTGATGTGTGGCCTGAGACCCAGGGTGGTTCAATGGTTCTACATCTCTATCATCAGGCCATCTGTCACCTTTGCATCCTTGGTATGGTGGCCTGGTAATCAGATGGCAAGTGCCAAGAAGAAACTAAGCAGAATCCAAAGATTAGCCTGCTTAGGGATAACAGAAGCAATGCGCACCATACCCATCAATGCTGTGGAAGCACTTATTCGCCTCCCCCCACTTGAGTTAGTGGTTCAGAGTGAGGCAAGGTCAGCTGCGCATCATCTCTGGAGTCTGGGATGTTGGTCTTACCTACCTCCCAATGGAGGACACAGTAGTATTTTGATGTGGCTTCAACTGTCAGGTCCCATATTTAATATGGGGGTTGATGTTATGAGGCCAGCATTCAATCTTGAACCCAAATATTGGGTTACTATCCTGACAAGGGAAGATTGGATCAAAGCAAATGGCGCTTCTCCTGCAGTCAAAGGGCTTGTCTGGTTTAAAGATGGGTCCAAGATGAGGGAGGAGACCAGGGCTGGAGTCTATGGGCAATCTGTAGGAAGAAGGCTCAGCTTTTCCCTAGGCAGATATGCATTAGTTTTTCAGGCTGAGATACATGCTATCTTGGCCTGTGTTTATAAAATACAATTTCAGAATAGACTGGTGAAATACGTATCTGCTCTGACAGTCAGGTGGCTTTGAAAGCTCTTCAGGCTGTCAGAATGTCTCCTTTGGTCCACCAGTGCCAAAAGGCATTGAATGACATCTCTACCTGGCATGCAGTGGGGCTATATTGGGCCCCTGGACATGCTGGAGTACAAGCTAATGAGACTGCCAATGAGCTCACAAAGGGCCGTTCTGTTCTGGGGTTTCTTGGACCTGAGCCGGCCCTGGGAGTCTCTAGACAATATATAAAAAAAAGGCTTAACCGTTGGTTGGCCAACCAGCATTGGGCAAGATGATGAGGCCTTGCTGACACCCAAAGACAGGCTCGAGAACTAATCCCGAAGCCTAGTCTGCGTTCCAAGGCTAAAATTCTGTCCTTTAATAGGACTCAATCCAGGGCTGTAACTGGCCTTCTTACTGGACATAACACCTGAGGAGACATCTTCACCTGCTAGGGCTGCTGGACAGTCCATTGTGTAGGAGGTGTGGAGTAGAAGAGGAAATCTTGGCCCACATTCTTTGTGAATGTAAGGTTTTGGCCTCACTCAGACATGCATATCTGGGCTCCTTTTACTTGGAGTCAGAGAGTATTAAGAGTATAAGCTTGGGGGCCATCTGGAACTTCAGTAGAGTCACTGGGCTCCCATGATTAGACATGGGGCACAAAGGGCCCATTATTAAGGCCTAAGTGCATCGGGACCGTGAGGTCCTGCACCCAAGTGCAATCTATCATCAACGTACCTACCTACCTACCCACCCAACTACCTATCTATCTGTTGCAAAAGACCATGTGTTTGACACCTGTATGGAAGATGCAACGCCAGGAAATAAGGATGCTATACTAACACTGCTGACACATTGGAGATGTTGCAAATACCATAAATGTAAATTAACATCCCTCCACTCCCCAGGTATATACATTTCTTCATATGTTTCATTTTGTAAAATGTCAGTTCTTTTAAGTTGCTAGCAGCAACAGGGTGGATGAGCAACCAGTCAGATGGTCCTCAATACATTTAGATCCATACAACAAGCAATATGTGACAATTAACTTACCTCATACACACCAACACTCTGCCTAATGGAATCAAAGTTGAGCAGAAAGAAACCAAAATCCAATAGCGAGTCAGAATACTTTGGGTGATCCTTGTCAAAGACATCTTTTGTCAAACACACAGCCTGCTTAGCCAGGAATTCTGCCCTCTTAAACTCTCGCTTCACCACACACGATTTAGCCACTTGTCGTAACACATCAATTATAACGCCACACGGAAGATCAGGTCTGACCTGTTTTAAAGCTTCTACACCCCACATGTAAGCCTGTTAAAAAATTAAATATAAACCTAAGGTCAGATACACAGCATTTCAGCCGAGATACAAGTTTCTGCAACAAGACATAAAATTGTTTATATAAGTACATATTTACAGCTGAACTCAGTTATAACATCATTGAAGGGATCCAATAAATTATGTTATTAAAAATGAGTGTTGCTATAAGTGAGGTGTTAGAAGTGAAGGAAAAGTATTTCAAGACAAAATATAGACATGTAGACATAATACTTAACATTTGCACTGTGATCTTTTAGAAATTTAAATCACAATTAAAATTCAGAAGTAATAAAAATTTCTCTTATGTAACTGTAAATTTCCATACAGGTTTATGTTAAAAAATGCATTTACTTACATTTAGAATTTAGGAAGAACAGAAGTTATCAGGAAAAGAGGACCACTCATTGAGACATAGTCACTGGGCTCTTGCTTAAACCGCTTAAGCAGAGGCTCATTGATGTCACTTCATCCGGACTTTTGAAATCCCTTTATTCTTCATCTGTTCTGTTCAAATGCACTAAAAATTTTTGTTCTGCTTTTTCAAATTGTTTGAACTGTAGAATTTATGAGAAGAAATTCCCTACATACATCAGCTTCATTTTATTCCATATTATATTTCTCTAATCACTTCAACTTTTCTTTCGACACTCAGAACCTTTTGTTACTGACTCCAGCCATGTTATCACTCTACCAGTCTCACAGGAGTAAGAAAGTAGGAGGCAGCTTTACACACTAAGTGGATAACTGTTACTTTCATTTTCCAGGCCTGGAATTTATTTAGCTACTTGAAAGAGTGCAAAGGCTTCCTTCTCAAGGACAAGATCATGAGTGTATTCTCAGAACAGCCTGCTTCTTAGAAAAATATATTGGAACTGATGACTGGCAATATTGTTAGATTCAAGGTACATGATCTTATGTATGTTGTACTAAGGCAGAAAAACACATGCCTTATGGGAAATCAGTTGGTATCAAAAAATGTGTAATGTCATAAATAAGGTGTCACACTAACCGAGATCATTATAACCGAGTTCAACTGTATTTACTGTAATGTACTACATTTCTTTGTACAATCCACATTCATACGAGGGTGAGTCAAATGAAAACCTTAAATATTTTAAGATTAGTTAGCAGTTACTAATTTTGCAAGGAAATTCACCTGGGCAAGGGACAGAGACTGAATCAAAGCCTACAGTACACATAAAATCTTCATATATACAAGGGTGAGTCAAATGAAAACCTTACATATTTTCAGGTTTTCTTTTGACTCTCCCTCATAATTTTACAATGTGAGAATATAATATAGCTGGCTCAGCTGGTAAACTTCCATTAAATGGCATGACAGTGTATGTGCTAAGTGTATCAAAATGTGTACATGTAAAAGTTCATTTACAATTGTAATAAAAGTACTAATTAAAATGGATCATATGGCACACCTTATCATAATCACTCCTACTGAAGTGTAAAACAGAAAATTCTGCAAACAGACCAGCAAGATTTGTTTCTTCATTTGCTGCACGCAGTTTATCCACAAGCTGCAATGCATGATGATATGTTACTTTTGCGCCATCAAAATTACAGAAGGCAGCTTGAGTGTGGAGAAGCCTAAAAGAGAAGACACAGTAGCAATGAACATAATCCCTTCTATAGTCCCTTCTACACTTGGACTAACATGTGGAGATTTCAGACAAAAATCTGACACAGCTACATTGTAATATTCATCTCTTACACCAAGAACACACACCATGACCATAATACAAGAATTAGAAGCAAATGAAGCAAAGCTTGAGTAACTGGGAATGACAGTCACAAACTGGTATGATGCATCACCACCATCATAAACATAATGAAGGTTTATGTCTGAAGACCTGTTCCTTTAAACCTTGAGATATTCTTTGCCTTTGTATCTTTGCCTAGATCAAACCATATCCTGTGCCCCTGAGGTTGGTACCGAAAGGCTAGCTTTGGTAAACAATTTCTGTCCGTCTTTCATGTGATCATTTCCTTTGCTGATATGCTTTTCTATCTTCCAACATACTGTCCATGTTTAATCTGTTGTGGTTGTCAGCTGCTTTGGTGGTCTAATACTGACAGGACTAAATGTGATCTTCAAAATCTCATCTGTGGCACTTCCAGTTTCAGGACTTCCTTCTTATTTATAGTCCAAATCTCAGTGCCATAAACAATACTGCTTTAGGAGTGAATGATACTTAAATTCAGTATTTAGAATGATATTTAAATCGAGACAGTGCATGCTACTATCACTATCATATGTAATTTCTGAAACCCTAAAAACTGAAATATATAAAATGGACACAAAAGCTTTGTCTCAGAAAAATATTCATAATCAACAGGAATGAAGATACACATGAACTCAGGAAACTAAATGAGAAGCTTCATAGCATGTACTTCTCACTGTTATCACAAGATAAATTGTAGCTGAAAACCTAAGTGGAAGACACCAACTAGGACAGCTATGCAGAGAATTAACTTTATTGTACAGGTCCTAGAAAGTAGCTGAAAACAAGCCAATGATGGGCCCCTTGAATGTGGTATATAACCTCCAGGTTTCATATATAAAACAGCTCAGCTGGGTTAAATAACCACAGACACTCATATATATCAGAATTAAGTGTTCCAAAATATACAGTAATTACCCAAATACAGGACAAGAATTTGTTCCTTACACATCATGTGAAAAATGAGGGGACTGACCTGAGGTTTTCAAAGTGATGGTGCTCAAAACCAAGTCTTCTGGCATGGTATGCAGCATCGGGTAATTAGTTCCTGATATTTGTAAGGACTGCAGTGCCTTCAAAACTCTGTGAACTATTCACCCAATGAAACAGCATAACATAACCCTATCATTACCTGCAATACACTGAACTAAAATGTGTGAACTACAACTCATGGAAAATTGGTATAGCAGCAGGAAGTGACAAATGATATTTATCAGATACAGTAGTGATACTATGAATGTGGTAACAATAATGAGCCAAAACAGAGAATGTCTTGAACAGTCTGAACATGTATACTGCTCAGTGAATGCCTTGGTCCAACAAGTAAGCCAACGAGTCTGTGATTCTGTCATTCTCTTTGTGCTATGTCATTCAAAATGAAAGCAATTCTCTGCGTAAGAATACTGCATCAACAAATTCCACTAAGTACAGTGAGCAACAAACTGCATTTTTTCCTGTGAATGATACATACTTGTGGTAACATTCAAGTAATTTAAACCAATATTTGATACATGGCTCTGTGCAATGGCATAAATCCTGGCATGCTAGGAGAACCTTTTCACTTTCAGCAAACCATCCAGCATCACTCAGAAAACCACCTGTAAAAACACAAACAATTACATATACATATTTTAATGAAAAGCAGTGTTCATTTCACAGAAAGACCAAGGTTCGCATATGCATTTGCACACTGGAAAACACACCTAAAAATTCATTTTATATATTCAGGCAATAAGGATATTTACAGATTTTTTTAAGACATTCTGCATAACCTCTGCTTTATTTTCCACCAAGTGCCGTTTATTTCATAATTTTATCTTTTTCTGTTCAAACAATATGTTTGCTAGAATTTAAACACCCACTCTGGTAGGATAAAGGTTAATTACCCTGTCTCAACTACGAAGATGAAAAAATAAATTAACAAATTTCAAGACAGTCAAAATTTCAGGAATGAAGAATAAGGTGGTTACCAACAAATGTGGCACTAGCAACAGACTGCAAGCAGATCCACCCACATATTGATGTTGAAATCATTATGGCTGCCTAAACTGTGGAAAGTTCACTGGACATTAACATGAAGAAGTGCTGGCCTGTACTCCTAGGTGACAGCCTAGGGGTATCAAGTGAATGTTGACTACATATTACATGCCAAATTTAAGACGATGAACACAGTCTTTAGTACTGACTGCTTGTACACTAAAATATGTCATATTTTTAATGCAGGAATGCTATTAGGAAAAGACACAGTTGTGCCTATCTTAACCTTGGCATGTGAATGGGATAACTGTCAGCTTCTTGCCTCAGCCACTTTACCACCCTGGGGAAAGAGCTCCCAGTACCCAATATGAGTAGAAGACATGGTGAACCCCACAGCTGGTCGGGGGGGGGGGGGGGGAGGGGGATTCTGCTGTCCCACAGCAGAGAAAGATCATCCTTCCTTGCCGTCTCCCCGCGTATTTGCTAAAAACAGAAATATTGAAGAAAAATCGTACAAACAAAGAA
>Ga0123354_10012838_pt1 | contig 12975 bp, 13 predicted proteins | sample TergutLab28metaG_2_FD_97872 | JGI IMG/M metagenome (GOLD analysis project Ga0123354, IMG submission 97872) | Labiotermes labralis P4 segment gut microbial communities from Petit-Saut dam, French Guiana - Lab288 P4 | ecosystem: Host-associated > Arthropoda: Insects > Digestive system > Gut ...
AGGCACAAAAAAAAGTTATATTTCACGACTTGAAAATGGACAGTGTGATATACATCTTTCTACTCTTTACAGAGTTTTTGAGTTAGGACTTGGAAGGCAAGTAAATTTGATAATCGGATAATTACCAGCAGCCAACAATTAGGGTGGCGTCAGGCGGGGGCGTTGTCTCGTGGAACACTTCGCAGGATTTTGGGAGTTTGCCCCGCTATTCGTTTTACAAATCCTCCCCAATCCTTATCTATTTTTGTAAGCGTAATAAAAACAAGTAGAAAAGGTAACAAAGCTAAAAATGTCAAACAACAAAGTTCTCACTGCGGAAATGCAGTCAAAATTAACGCCCGACAAAGTGGTTAATACTCTGAAGCAAGGTAATGAAGCGTTTGCCCGTAACAATCTTGCCATTAACAATAGTATAGAGCGTGTGCGTGATGCTATGGACGGACAATATCCCGAAGCTGTGATTTTATCATGTATCGATTCGCGAGTTCCCGTAGAAGACATTTTTCAGTGCGGCATCGGCGATATTTTCGTAATCCGCATTGCCGGTAATATTGTAAATCCCGATATTTTGGGAAGTATGGAATATGCTTGCAAGGTTTCGGGAGCCAAATTGGTAGTGGTGATGGGGCATGGGCATTGCGGCGCCATCAAGTCGGCAGTTAATAATGTAGAACTTGGAAATATCACCGGATTGCTAAGCAAAATCAAACCGGCGGTTGACGCGGTTAAAGTAAACTTTAAGGGTGATACAACCTCGTCCAACGAGGAATTTCTTGACGAAGTCTGTCGTACCAACGTGGAATTAATGGTGAACCAAATTCGTAAAGACAGCCTGATATTGAAAGATATGGAAGTCAAAAGCGAAATAGAAATCGTGGGCGCTATGTATGATATGGAAACCGGAGAGGTTGAATTTTTTGAAAAAGTATAACATATCTATTTATCTATTATCTATCATCCATTTATTATGAATATTGAAGAGCTTCGCGAATATTGCCTGTCATTGAAAGGGGTTACCGAAAGTTTCCCTTTTGATGACGTATCGCTGGTTTTTAAAGTATTAAACAAAATGTTCGCATTAATTCCGATTGATGCGCCCGAATTGAGTATTGCTCTAAAATGCGATCCCGAAAAAGCGATTGAATTGCGGGAAGAATATCCATGCGTAGAACCGGCTTATCATTTCAATAAAAAATATTGGAATACAATTTATTTGAACCGGCAGATGAACGACGAAAATGTGAAATTCTGGATTCGACATTCCATTGATGAAGTTCTGAAGAAATTACCCAAACAAGTGCAGCATGACTATTATTCCTCTTGAATCGGTCACTTCTACCAATTCTTACTTAAAAGCGTTGGCGCAGAAACAAGTTCTTGAAGAAGGGACAGTGATTATAACGGGCAATCAAACAGCGGGAAGAGGTCAACGGGGAAATTCGTGGGAATCGGAAGCCGGAAAGAATATTGCTTGCAGTATTCTTTTATATCCTTCGTTTTTACCGATTCAGCGTTTTTTTCTCCTTTCGGAAGCAATCAGCTTGGGAGTGAAAGAAACATTGGATGCTTATATTGACGGGATTACCGTTAAGTGGACTAATGATGTTTATTATCAAGAGCGCAAAATAGCCGGAATTTTAATTGAAAATGAATTAACTGGAAGCAACTATACTTTGTCAATTGCCGGAATCGGATTGAATATCAATCAGGAACGCTTTTTAAGCGATGCTCCCAATCCGGTTTCTTTGAAACAGATAACAGATAGGAATTACGATACCGATATTATTATAAAAGAATTAGTTCGAAACATTTTGTACCGTTACGAACAATTGAGAGCCGGAGATACTGAAAATCTTATCCGGATGTATCACGAAGCGTTGTATCGCAAAACCGGCTTTCATCGCTATGAAGACAGCGAAGAAATTTTCTCCGCACGCATCAATCGCGTTTCCGACGATGGGCTTTTGCATCTCGTCACCGAACGGAATGAAGAACGCAGCTATGCTTTTAAGAATATTAGGTTTCTGTAAAACGATTAGTATAGTGTTTCATTGTGTTCAAATATCATAAGGGTTCACGACTTCTAAATCGAAAATATTTTTGAAATCTTTAATATTGCGTGAAATAAGGCTCCCGCCATTTGCTAATACTGTGGAAGCTATAATTGCATCAGGGAGTTTTATTTTTTGTTTTTGGCGAATTTGAATAGTTCTATTTACAATATCATTGGTCAGTTCGTATATGTTTGATGCTTCGAAAAAATCAATCAGAATTGAATAATTATCGTTTCTGTCAGGATCGAAAGAGAGTACTTCTATTTTAGTGATGATTGAGACGTTAATTTCTTCATCAATAAGTTGGTCAAGCCATTGTTTTGTTTCGAGAGGATGCAACCCCGCAATATAATCAATGACAGTATTGCTGTCTAAAAAGTATTTTTTTCCCATTCGTTACGTACTTCGTTAAGGTGTTTATGGAGTTTTTTAGCGGTTTCTATAGATATCGATCCGGAAAACCTTTCTGAATTTTTTAATATATGCGGTTTATTTTGTTTTTCAACAGGCAATACAATAACTTCAACCCTGTCCGCATTGAAATCAACAGGCAGTATAACTTGAAGCAAATTGTCTTTTACATTTACTATTTGTCGCAATTCTTGCATGTATTTTTATATTGTTTTGTTAACGATGCAAAGTTAATAAAAAAATAATAACCATACCACTTTTCAGACTCTTATTAAATTTTATTCTACTGACTTTGTCAATGCGCCACCCGTTTTTCAAAAATTATGAGTTAGACCGGAATGAAGAACGCAGCTATGCTTTTAAGAATGTTAAGTTTCTGTAAAACGTTCGACATAAACATTCTCCCAGAGTAAATGTTCTTCTTCGTGAGGCTTTACGACTCGCTTTTTGTGTCCAATGCCGATAATGCAGGTTACTCCATATTGGAACGGAATATCCAACAAATTGCGGACAAACTGTTCGGAATCCAGTCCGTCGGCAGTTTCCCGTCCGTTAATATGAGCCCAACAACTCCCTAATCCCAAGTCTTCGGCTTGCAGTTGGATATAAGAGGCTGCAATTGAAACGTCTTCAATAGGAGCAGCGCTTTGTAACGGGTCGTTCAAAACGACAATCGCTAAAGCGCAATGTTCCAAAAAAGTAGCGTAGTTTGCTTTACATACGGACAATTGCCGCAATGTATCCTCATTTTCAACTAAAACAAATTTGCATGCACGACAATTCCGTGCCGTCGGAGCTAATAAAGCAGCCCTTATAATAAGTTCGACTTCTTCTTCTTTTAATTTTTCTTCCGTAAACTGCCGGATACTCCGGCGATTTTTTACTAATTCCGCAAAGTTTTCCATCTGAGTTTATTTCTTTATAAATTGATTCACTTGAACTGTATTTCCCGATTGAATCCGGACCATGTAAATACCCGGTGTAAATGAACTTACATCGATTAATGTTTTCGTAGAGCTATCGCTTACATGAACTGTTTTGACTATTTTTCCGGTTGCATCGCATATAGTTATATTTCCGTTTAAACCGGAAGTTTCTACGGAGATCTGATCATTCGCCGGATTCGGATATAGCCGGAATTTTGTTTCTTCTATTTTCCCGATTCCTGCATTGGATTTCAGAGGGATTTGCACTGCCGTTACCGACAACTTGGGTAATGTCAATGCAATAGAATTGTTATTGACCGTTACTTCACTCTGCTTCAGCGCATTTTGGGTAGCAGAAACAAATGTTTCGGTCGAAGGGAGATTACTTAACTGATAACAAGCAACCTGTTCGACCGGGATTGGAGTATTTGCCGGCGATAGGCTAATGGATTGAGCGTTCGTAGCATCCCTATTCACTAAAACAACGGAAAGCGTATCTCTACCGGCATTCAGCGATGAATAAGCCGATACCAGATTATCGTTGGAAGAAGTGGAACTAACGGCAATGCTTCCGGTATAATGCGTAAACAAATGGAGTACTTCCCATTGACCGATATCCCATTCCCAAGGAGAAAACAACTCTACATTGTTTTCAGCAAAAGTGCCCAACAGAGAAGCATATCCGACAGCGACCACATTGGGATTCGAGGAATATAGGTTTCCCATTTCCGACATACCCATTGTAACTCCGTTATCAGCGCCCATATATTCATTTAACCAATCGGCGCTTCGCTTGAAAATATATTCTTTAGTGATGCTGGCATCCCATCCACCGTTGACCCTTCTAACGCCATTGGCTCCCGGATAAACATAAGTTGTATCGTAAAACACGCGATAGAGTTGAAGTGTCGTGTTTTGATCAACATCCGGATAAAAATGAAAATCAAGGACATCCAGCAAACGCAAACCCGTCTGTTGTTCTTCTTCAGAAATCCGTTTGATAAAATATTCCATCCAGCAGTATTTTTTCGCCGGATTTTGCGGGTCTGGCACCGCATCATTGTTTTGCCAATTATACCACTGCCATTCGTTTGTAGAAACCGGTCCTACAATTTTTATATTCGGAAACAAAGTACGGATTTTCGTCGCTACTGCTACATATTTCTGAATATAATCTTCAGCAGGAATAGGTTGCGGCATGATATCATCGTGTGTACTGTTCCAACATTCCGGTTCGTTATCCATGTTCCAATATTGAAACTGTTCTTTGTTTAATCCAAGATTATCGAACCATTGCGATAAAATAGCAACGGTGGAATCGGGCGCCCAAGGTTCAAGGTATAGGTTGGGATTGCCATTGCCAATTCCCGGACCTCCTCCTCCGCACCAGTTATTATTCACGCTATCCGTCCATTGGCTGTGATTGTAATCCCAATCATCAAAATTGTAAGCATTGGTTTTTGCTACATATCCCAACAATTGAAAAGCCCACATACCTTTAGCATTCGGCATGTTTGTCTGAAGCGATTGCGCTGCATAGTCCCAATCGTGGGCATATACATTATTATACCAATCAGGATGACTGGATAATTTTTTTCTCCAATTATATTTTGTGGAATTGTTTCCCCCCGATTCTCTAAAAAACGTAACTCCAGCATCTTTATACAATTGCCATGATTGAGCGGTGGTCGGACTGGATGGACTGTCGGATAAAGAATTATTCCTGCCGTAAATATAAGGAGAAATATCCTTGATTTCCTGCTCCGGATTTACTGTAATTTGTATTTGAGCCTCTAAGGAGAATAAACTTATTCCCGCAATGATTTGTATAAGTAATAATTTTAGTTTCAATATTTATTTTTCTTTAATAAATCCCTAATCTCTGTCAATAAAGTCTGATCCATCGTAGGCGCCGGCGGTGGAGTGGCTGCGGCTTCCTTGCGTTTGAGAGAGTTAATACCTTTTACAAATAAGAAAATAACAAAAGCTAATAACAAAAAGTTAATAGCAACAGTTATAAAATTTCCGTATGCAAAAATAGAAGTTCCAGCTACTTTTCTTGCTTCAGCCAAAGGCAATCCATCCGGAACAACGCCTTTTAGCACAACATACAAACTGCTGAAATCAGGTTTTCCAATGAGCGCTGAAATAAGAGGCATAACTAAATCATTAACTAATGAATCAATAATTTTTCCAAAAGCGCCGCCAATAATTACGCCGACTGCCAAATCAATGACATTCCCTTTGATTGCAAATTCCTTAAACTCTTTAATAAATCCCATAACCTTTTTTATTTAATGTATTAATATATAACCAATTTACAAATAAAAGCGCCAACGTTTGCCGGCAGACAAAAGTAGAATAATTATTTCATAAATGCAAGAAGTTTATGGAAGCGTAGGTACAGTGTATAAAGTCTTCCGTACAAATTTTGTAAATATTTGTTTTAAATTTAAATTATTATACACATTTCTTTGAAGTTATTTTTATTCAGGCTATCTTTGCACATAAAAATAAGAATTTCTATACTTTTAATGAAGTGAAATAGTATTAAATTTAAAATATCTAAATCATGAACAGGCGTCAATTTTTCAACAGAAGTGCGATATTGCTGGCAGCAAGCAGTATGGCAAATCAATCCATGTTTGCTGCGGCTATGACCAAAATAAATAAAGGTCGTATTGGAGTACAGTTATATAGCGTGAGGGAAGAACTGCCTAAAGATTTCGAAGGAACCTTGAAGAAACTTTCAGCTATAGGTTATTCGGAAGTAGAAGCCTACGGTTTCGAAGGCGATAAGTTTGTTGGTCACACTATGAAAGAAATGAGTGACTTGATAAAGGGTATGGGTATGACCATCTCCGGTTCGCACATCAACGTGGGGCTATTGTCTGAAGACACTAACGCTAAAGAATGGGATACATGGAAAAAATGTGCTGCCGCTCTCAAATCGGGTGGTGCGGATTGGGCGATTCAAGCGTGGCTTCCGGAAGCTAAAACGTTGGACGACCTTAAGCGAAGGGTTACTTATTTCAACCACGCAGGGGAAGTGTGCAAGTCGGGAGGCGTGAAATTTGGTTTCCATAACCATTATGACGAGTTTAAACAAATTGAAGGAGAGGTCATTCTTGATTATCTGATTAAGAATACCGAACCCAAATTAGTTTCTTTCCAATTGGACATGGGGCATATCGTAAAAGGAGGCGGCGATTGCTTGCATTACCTGCGCAACTACCCCGGACGTGTTCCTCTGTGGCATGCTTCTGATTTTAGCCTCGCAAGCAACAATTATACCGAAACGGGAAAAGGAAGCGTACCCTATCCGGCTTTGTTCGAACTGGCTAAATCATCCGGTTTGGAACGCCTTATCGTAGAGCAAGAAACTGAAGGAGATATATTTGCTTCGTGTAAAGCGGATTTCGACTATTTGAAGCAATTCAAGTGGACGAAAGTGTAAGTATTTCTGTTTTTATTTAAATCTGCATTACGCCTCGCGGACATAACGAAGCTCCTGAATGTACAATCCGTATTGTGTCAAAAAAAATTATGGAACTAAAATCGGAAGGATTTCGAGGCGAACGGTCGATTGTATTGCCACAAGCTATCAGAGAGCTTTTAATTCACAATGAAACAACTCAGTCATTGTATCTCACCGATATCGGGTATTATCCGAAAGCATCCGGACATTTTCGTTCGCGACCCAGTGGAGCGAACGAAAATGTATTAATCTATTGCATCGACGGAAAAGGGTGGTTCTCGGTCAATAATAAAAAATACAAAATAGAAGGGAACCAATTTTTTATTCTTGAAAAAAACGTATCTCACGAATATGGCGCTGATCGTCAATCGCCATGGAGTATTTATTGGCTGCATTTTACAGGAGAAAAGGCTTCGATTTTTTCTTCTATCTTCAATCGTGTTCTTGATATTTCGCCGGTAGAAGGACACCGGATTCAAGAACGAATTTCTATTTTTGAGGAAATTTTCCAAAATCTGGAATTGGGATATAGCCAAGACAACTTGGAATATGTTAGTATGTGTTTGTGGCATTTATTAGCATCTTTCCGGTTTGTCCAGCAGTTCCGGATAATCAATAAAGTGAAGCAAATGAACTTCATCCAACAAACCATCCTCTTTATGAAGGAGAATTTAGATAAAAACTTTAAATTGGAGGAGCTTGCCGCGCATGTTCATTATTCTGTTTCCCACTTCTCATCGATGTTTACCAAAGGCACTTCTTACAGTCCGCTGGAATATTTCACGCAACTAAAAGTACAACGGGCTTGTCAGTATTTAGACCATACTGATTTATCCATCAAATCCATAGCCTACGAACTTGGATTTAGCGACCCTTTTTATTTCTCAAAAGTTTTCAAAAAATATATTTCCCTATCCCCGCATCAATACAAGAATAGGGAAAAATAATAATTATTTCGTTTTTACACTCAATTCTTTAAGAGGTAAATTGGGATAAAGCACGTTATGCACTTTTTCCACCACGACGGTTGCCGGTAAGTCGAAGGAAATTTTTTGCCGTATATCGTTCGATGATGCACCAATGCGGACTTCATACGTTCCTTTGTCGGTTACCCAACTGCTGAGGTCGGTGCGGAAAGAAGCCAAATCGCGGTTGGTAAGCGTAAAGGAAACCGTTTCGCTTTCCCCCGGTTTCAGCAATCCGGTTTTGGCAAAGGCTTTCAACTCCTGCGCCGGTTTTTCCATTTCCGTAGTCGGAGCGGCTACATAAAGTTGCACGGCTTCTTTGCCTGCTACTTTGCCCGTGTTTTTCACTTTCACGGAAACGTTGATATTGCTGTTGGCTTTATCGTTGTTCAACGTGATGTCGGAATATTGGAACTGTGTGTATGAAAGTCCATATCCAAACTCGTAGGCAACGGGAACGTTGAATGTGCCGTAATACCGGTAACCCACGTAAATGCCTTCATTATAAAAAGCATTGACGGGATTGTCTTTCGGTTCTCCGGGGAAAGTAGATGACGACGGTACATCTTCGTATTTCATCGGGAAAGTTTCAGCCAATTTTCCCGAAGGATTAATTTTACCTTTCAGTATGTCCACCAATGCATTGGCGCCTTCCTGACCGGATTGCCATGAAAGAATAACAGCATCGGCATCATCCCTCCAATCGGCTATGGAAACGGGGCTGCCAATGTTCAACACCACTACCACCTTTTTGCCGGCAGCGTGATATGCCGAAGAAACATTTTTGATAAGGGTTTTTTCCGTTTCGCTCAACGGGAAATTGTTTTCTTTCCGGTCTGCGCCTTCGCCGGCATTGCGCCCGATGGTGATAACGGCAATATCGGAATTTTTAACTTGGTCGTTAATTTGATTCTGACTCAACGGGAGTTCCGGATGAAAATCTACCGCCCATTTTTTAGCCCTTTGCTTTGCATTGGCAACAATAGTATCCGTAAAGTTTTTGTACAAATCGGATAAGGGTTGCAATAGCTTATATCCGCCGCTCACCAGCGCATCGTTAATGGAGGCTTCAGCGGCAGGATCGTAATTTACTTCTCCGCTGCCCGTTCCTCCTGCGATGAAGTGATACGAGGTTTTGCCGAAAAGAGCCACCCGTTTTACTTTGGAAGTAAAAGGCAAAGTGTTTTTATCGTTTTTCAACAACACCATTGTTTCGCCGGCTGCGTCGTGCGCTACTTGAGCATGCGCTTTCAAATCGGGAGTATAACTGGGCGTGTAACCTCTGAAACGAGGAGTTTTCATTATAAATGCCAAAGCGCGGGATACGTTCAGGTTTAATACATTTTCATTGAGCAATTTATTATTTACGGCATTGATCAATTCCTCGCGTTGAGCATTGCCGGGCATCAACATGTCGTTGCCGGCATTCATCTGAGCGACTGCATCTTTACCACCCCACCAATCGGTCATCACCATTCCTTGAAAACCCCATTCATCACGTAAAATGTCGGTAACTAAACTGCGATTTTCAGAAGTATAAAAACCGTTGATGCGATTGTAAGAAGTCATTACCGTCCACGGCTGCGATTCTTTCACGGCTATTTCAAAACCGCGCAGATAAATTTCACGCAGGGCGCGCTGACTAATCACTTCATTAATCGAGGTGCGGTTGGTTTCGATATTGTTTGCCGCAAAATGTTTCAATGATGTGCCTACGCCATTCGATTGAAGTCCGCGAATCATTGCCGCAGCCATCTTTCCGACTAATAGCGGATCTTCGGAATAATATTCAAAATCACGTCCACCCAACGGATTACGCTGAATGTTAATAGCCGGCGCCAGCAATACGTCGGAGCCATATTCCAGCACTTCGTTGCCCATCGCTTTGCCGACTTGTTCTACCAAAGCTGTATTCCACGTTGCCGCAAGCGAGGTTGCCGTAGGAAAAGCCGTGCAGTAAAACGGATGGGAAGCGAGGCTTTGTTCCGGTTTAATACGCAATCCGGCAGGACCATCGGTCAATACCGCCGGCGTAACTCCCAAGCGGGGAATAGCGTAGGTTAATCCGGCAGCATCGCCGAGCATCACGCTTTTTTGCCCTGCAGGCGGCGTCTTCCAAGCGTCATCACCCATACCTACTAACAAATAAACTTTTTCCTGCAATGTCATCGCCGAGACAACATCATCCGTTTTATCCTTTCCCAATTGGGGAAGTTTTGTGTTTTGAGAAAAAACGCCAATAGCCAATAACAGGCTAATCAATAATAAACTGACATGTTTCATACAAACAATTTTTTAGATTTATTTAAGATTCAAAAATGATATTCTGCTAAAAATGATTTGAGACGGTAAAAGTACATATATTTTACGAAAAAATTAAAAAATCGAATAAAATTATTAAGGCGAAAAGTGTAACTAACATTATATCTATTGCGATGAATCGCTACGTCATTGGAAGCGCTTGCCCGACGTAATCCAAAATATGTTTGAGATTTTGAGAAATAATGCGTAGATTTGTCATTGGTTATGGCTGATAATTGTAAATAATATTCATTGGATAAAGGCTCTAACTTATGGATAGGGTGCAGAATGATTTAACTTTAGCTTCTAAAAGCAGAATACGGCTCGCAGTCTTTTGTTTGTATTTTTGTACAGGAATTTGTTTCTCCAGTTGGGCGAGCCGGATTCCCGACATAAAAAATACAATGGGATTGGGTGATGCCGAATGGGGGACTATTTTACTGATGATTCCCGTCGGACAGGTTTGCGGTATGGCTATTTCCGGTCTGATTGTATCGAAAGTTGGAAGTAAAAAAATATTGCCTTTTTCGCTTATCGGCTATGTCCTTGCTTTGGCGCTTGTCGGATTTGCCACGACGGGCTATTCTTTAATAATGAGTTTGATTGTATTCGGCTTCTGTGGTAATTTCTGCAATATATCCGTCAACACGCAGGCTATAAGCGTTGAAGCCATTTACAAAAAACCGATTATGGCTTCTTTTCACGGGGGATGGAGCCTTGCCGGACTTACGGGAGCTTCCATCGGATTATTAATGGCGTCGATCCATTTGCATCCTATTTATCATTTTAGTATTATAGGAGCGCTTGTGATTATAACCTTGATTATAAATAGACCTTACCTTCAACCGGATATTAAAAAAGAGAAAGACCCCGCCGATGTTGCAGCCAAAAAACGGAGAAAACCGGAAACTTTTTTATTTCTGTTGGGAACCATCGCTTTCTGCGGAATGGCTGCCGAAGGTTCCATGTCGGACTGGAGCGGCATCTATCTGATAGACGTGGTCGGCATGCCGAAACATTTAGCTCCCATAGGTTTAGCTGCCTATATGACAACCATGGCTTCCGGACGTTTTGTGATTGACAAAGCAACCCAGAAATGGGGACGTCGCCGTGTTGTACAAGCCGGAGGAACTCTTATCGGTTTAGGGCTGTTTACGGCGGTAGCTTTTCCTCATTTTATCACGGTACTAATCGCTTTTATGATTACAGGATTCGGTACCGCCGGTATCGTACCTACCATATACAGCACTGCGGGACAAAAAACGCGAATACCACCCAGTCTTGCGCTCACCATCGTATCCAGCGTCAGCTTTTTAGGCTTTTTATTAGGACCTCCTGTGATAGGTTATATTGCCAGCGTGACTAATCTCCGCTACTCCTATACTTTAATTGGTATATTAGGAATTTGCATTGTTGCATTGGCGTCACGTATCAAAGTTTTATCTTCCGATTATTTGAATAAAGATTGAAAATTGGCTTCTTATTATATCAAACATCGGAACCGATAGGTCGTTAAATGCGAATAAGGTTTATCGGGCGTGACTAAAGGAGAAAGAAAATGATTATGATTCGGCGCATCGGGAAAATATTGGGTTTCCAAACAAAATCCATCCGATGGGGTATATCGTTCTTTTAATTTCCCTGCAATCGATGTTTCTAAATATCCCGCCGAATAAAACAGTACACCCGGATAAGTGGTATGAACGCATAATTCTCGTCCAGACAATCTACTTCGAACAATTGCTGCAAGTTTCATAGAAATATCATCCTGTAGGGATAACACATAATAATGATTATATCCTTTGTTCCAATTGAATTGATTACTTTGAAATTTTTCAAAATTCATTGTTCTGAAATCGGTAAAATCAAATTCCGTCCTTTTTATATTCAACAATTTCCCTGTAGGAATAAAAGAGGATGTAGTATCTAAAATTTGTTCAGCCGGTATTTGAAGAGAATGATTCAAAATTTTTCCTCGTTCCTCTAAATTAAAGTAGGCATGATTTGTTGGATTCAGAATTGCCGGTTGGTCTGAAGTTCCTTTATATGAAATGGTAACTTGTCCGTTTTCGGAAAAGTGGTAACCGACTTCCAATTGTATGTTTCCCGGATATCCGCCTTCTCCATTCGGAGATTTTAAATAAAAAAGCACTTGTTCATTTTTTATTTTGTAATCCCAGATTTTCGTATTAAAACCGGCAAAACCTCCATGATTTGTGTTTTCCCCATCATTTTTATCCAAATAGTATCTTTTTCCATTCAAAAGGAATGTGGCGTCGGCAATACGATTTGCAAAACGTCCGATTGTTGCACCTAAATAGCAGGTATCGGAAAGATATCCTTCCAGCGTAGGATAACCCAATAAGACATCGCCTAAAATTCCATTTTTATCCGGCACTACACACGAAATCCATGCAGCACCGAAATTGGAGACTTCAATGTATTGACCGTTTTTCTGTTGCAAACGGAAAAGATATACACTATCTCCACGCAATGTTTTTCCAAAAAGTGATTTAGTTATCATTCAGTCATATCTCCGGTAAAATTCATCTCCAATACATCGCCTTTTTTAATGCAATTCGCAGTAAGACGTCTTTTATTATAACGGGATTATTCATCTTTTTCTTATTTTTCAATCTCCTTCTATTTTTAACACCACGCTTTCCCGTCCCGCTCTCACATCAGGGTTTAATCCTATATTCATCAGGAAATCGCCTGAAAAGGTTTTGTCCGCCTGCAATGATGATTTTGTGCCGGGGTACAGATTAATTTCCGAAACTTTATACCTCTTTCCGGCGTCCAATCCTTTCAGTTTAACAGGCAGCACACTCGATGCTCCA
>Ga0123354_10012841_pt1 | contig 12973 bp, 10 predicted proteins | sample TergutLab28metaG_2_FD_97872 | JGI IMG/M metagenome (GOLD analysis project Ga0123354, IMG submission 97872) | Labiotermes labralis P4 segment gut microbial communities from Petit-Saut dam, French Guiana - Lab288 P4 | ecosystem: Host-associated > Arthropoda: Insects > Digestive system > Gut ...
GGCTTCCGGGAAAAGTGGCAGGTGAGGTGCCCGGCCATCATGTCACTGGATCAGTGCCAGGACGTCGGTGTCCCAATCGGGCACCTGGGTGAAGAAGCCGGCCAGTTGCTGGGCCAAGCCTGCGACGTCATCGGGCAGGCGTCCCTCGGCTAGGGCGGAGGGCCATTGCGGCCCGGCCTGGGCGGCGTGGGCGGCGGGCATCCAGCCGACGCGCAGTTTGTTGGCCGGGTGCAACGGCAGGTGCGGGTCGCGGGCGATGATCGTCTCCAGACTGAATTGGCTACTCAAACCGCCGGTGACAAGGTGAAAGTCGATTGACTCAAGCTGCATTTCGGTCAGTTGAAGGGTCAGCCGTCCGCGCGCCCGCGTTTCGCACCAGTGACGCACGATCGTCCACGCCGGGTACAACCGGTCGGGCGGGATGGCTTTTCCCCCGATGAGGTTTTCGACGTCCGCCGGGCTGGGCAGGGGTATCTCGACGACGGGCTCGATGGGGTGGCGGAACAGTGGCCCCACTTTGCCGATCAGATGTTTGGCGGCCGGCTGGACGATGACGTCCCGGGCCTGCGCCGTCAGTTGCGCCGCCAACTCGGGTGGGGCAGAGAAAAACCCTTGCACATCGTCCAGGGTGATGGCATACAGCCATAAGGTCTTTGCTAGCTCGCTCATCGTCACCTCCGGTGGTTTGCGTAGGAACCACGCTACCCCGATTTGGCGCCAGTGGCCGTCTGCGCAGGGCCCGATTGGTCAGTTTTGACCCGTGACGGGCTGGGCTCGTCAAAGGTGCCCGTCCTGGCCAGACGGCTTGCCCGCCTGGCGGTATCGTAGTACCTGACGATTCGGGTTGATGGTTGAAACGTTTGGAGGATGATCATGTCGTCGGTTGACGATTTGCGGGATGTGGCGAACTTGTCTGGTTTGGCGGTCTTCGACCAGGATGAGGCGGAGTATCACACAAGGATCCGCGGGCAGTTCGCGGAGGCTTATCTGGATTTTTCCGACTATATCGCCGACCCCGGGTTCGGCGGTGACGCCGGCGCCACGGCGATAGCCTGGGCAACATCGATGCGACAGTCCGCCCTGGACACCGAGGCCACTTTGGCGACTTGGTGGACAGCGCACGATACGGCGCGGGCGGCGATGCGGGAGGCCGCCGATCATCTGCCGGATTTGGAGGCGATGATGCAGGAGGCCGGGAATATGGCGTTGACCAGGGGCGGGATCCCGGGGGCACTGGCATTAGCCGCACAAGCTGAGGCGCTGGCCGCCCAATACCTGGCAACCATGAACAACGCCCTAATGGACGCCATACCCGAGGGCGGCTCCGGGTATCTCCACGATCCGCCTAGTGGGCCGGGTTATCAGTCGCCGTCGGGCACGGGTTCGTCTGGCCAGTCAGGCGGATCCAACCCAGGCACTGTTAATGTCGGTGTGCCGACTGTCGGGTCAACACCGGGTTGGACACCACCGCCGGCGTCCGCCAGCGCCACTGTCGGGCAGTTGGCCGCCTATGCTCCTCCGGTTCCTGGTGTTTCGTTGCAGGATTGGCTGGTCCAGCATGGTATCGACCCGACTACCGGGTTGGTGGCTGGCGGGGTGGCTGGGTTGAGTGGTGCGGCGGCGGTCGCGGCGGCGTGGGCCTGGGGGTCGGGTAATGTTGCCTCCTTGGCCGGGTACCGGGGTGTGGCTAGTTTGGCCCCACCTGGCGGGATCATCCAACCAACCCAGTGGGGTGCCCGGGCTGGTGTGACACCGGTTGAACCGGCACCGCCAGCCACGGTTGGCGGGACCAGCTCAGGTATGGGTATGGTTCCGCCGATGGGCGGGTCTGGTGGCGGGCAGGCCGACAGCCGGCGTAAACGCGGCAACTACCATGTCCCGCACCTTGATGACAGTCCTGAGGTGCCGCCTGATCCGGGTTGGGGTGCGCGGGCCGGCAGCACAGCCACGATGCCGCCAGCACCGGAACCCGTTGATGACGACTGGTGGTGATCGTGAACCAATCTTGGCTCAAACGGTTCACCAGCGTGGTTGCCGTGCTCGGCCTGGCGTGTGCCGGGCTGCTGGCCGGGGTGCCGGCGTTTGCCGCCTCTCCGATCACCACGCAGCCATACACGACACTCCTGGGTATCGACCAACTACATGCCCAAGGTTTGGACGGGGCGGGGGTGAAGATCGCTGTGATCGACGGGCCGGTTGACACGACGGTGCCTGAACTGCAAGGTGTGACCGTGATAAAGAAGGCCTTCTGCCCAGTCGACTACAAACCATCCAGCATTGCCCACGCGACAGAGATCGCATCAATCCTGGCTTCCCCGTACTTCGGTTGGGCACCCAAAGCCACAATCTTGAACTATGCAAGCCCGACAACAGATGACGTGCCGGACGGTGAAACAATCAACTCAGCCTGGCCGGACTGCACGAGCAACGGGCACTCGGAGACGATCGCCTATCAGATCGAGCAGGCGCTCAACGATGGTGCCGATGTGATCAGCATCTCCGAAGGGGGCGCATCCGCTGATTTTGACATGCCCTTTGCGCTTGTCCGGGCGGCATTGAAAGGCGTTCCTGTGGTGATGGCGGCTGGCAATACTGGCGAGCCGCCCATCGCCGGCACCGCCAGCCCCAACACGGTGGTGGCGGTTGGTGCGGTTGATGCCTCCGGGCAGCGGGCGTCCTACTCCAGTTGGGGCGCCGGGTTGAGCATCATGGCATACGGCGGGCCAGTGACCGCCCGCGACCCCGACAGCACGGGCAGCCTGTCGGTGATCGCCGCGACGCAAGGGACGTCTTTTTCGGCCCCGATGGTGGCTGGTGCGTTGGCGTTGGCGAAGCAGAAGTGGCCTGATGCTAACGGTAACCAGTTGGAGCGGGTGATGTTCGACACGATTGATGGGGTTGCCGATCACGCTTCGGCGCAGCCGTCCCCGGACATGGGGTTTGGCGTGTTGAATGCCCCGTTGATGGTGGCCACCGACCCGAGCGGCTACAGCAGCGACAATGTTTTGGCCCAGAAAAGCCCCGGAGAACACCCAACCCCTGACGATTTCACCGCCTACCAGAACGGCACCGCTAACCCGATCACTCTGGGTGCCGATAATGACTATGTGTATCGCGGGTGTGATCCGTCGATCCTGAAGTACGGTATCCCGTCGGGCATGAAGGTGGAAGCCTCCACGGCCCCGTCATGCCAACCAAACACCAGCCCATCCACCCCCCAGACCACCAACAGCATCAGCCCGGTGCCCGTCAATCAGCCAGGTGCCAATATCCCGTGGGTGTTGATCGGCGCAGGCGTTGCAGTGCTCGCAGTACTGGCCATCGTCATCGTACTGCTGCTACGGCGACGCAAACCAGGCCCGCCAGGCGCCCCGCCACCCGTGCCGCCAGGTTGGCCACCGACAGCGGCCGCACCACCACCGGTCGCGTGGCCTCCTCCACCCAACCTGACACCACCGATGCCGCCACGCCCGGGGCCACCCACCTATGGCTCACCCATCACCACCTGGAAAACGGGGTAAGAGCCAGTCCGCCCCGATTTGACGCGCGCGTCAGGCGATCTGCATCATCAAACAGCAAACCAAAAACATGAGCGCCGTCACGACGATGAACGCCGGGCTGGCCCAACCGATCCGGAAGGGGCTGGGCTGAATGACGCTGGGTTGAAGGCTCACGGGCATGACCCCGCCTGGAGCGATCCAGGTGGCCACCGGACGCGGCGGGGCGCCCGCCGCCAAGAAACCCTTAATGCGGTCGCGGTGCACCACCAGCACGGCCACCGCCACCAGCGCTGCCAACACCATGATGGCCGGCGCCACCCAGACCGGCATCCACGACAACCCCATCACCATGGCGAAGCCGTTGTTGAGGGCGTGCAAAGCGAACGACCATTTGAGCGAGAAACGGTAGGCCACGAACCCCAGGATCAAGCCCATCGGCACAGCGAAAATGCCCTGGTAAAGGTTCATATGCCACAGCCCGAACAACACCGCCTGGGTGACGATGGCGAAGTTCACGCCGTACGGCACCAGGTGACGCATGATCGCCCCGCGGAAGATCAGCTCCTCGAAAAATGGCAACAAGAAGACGGCCGCCAGCATGCCCCACACGGAGTTGAGGACGGGGTCGAGCATGGTGCTTTGAACATTCGACGGGTCGTAGCCCGTCGTCCCGACCACCAGAGCATTCAGCAGGCTGAGCACCAGCTGAACGGCAAAGATCGCCGCCACCGCGGCACCCAACTGGCCCCAGCGGCGCCCCACCGGCCGGGTGGTGGCGATGTCGCTGGTCAGCAGTTTCTTGCCGCGCAGCCCGAAGAAGCAGCAGATGCCCAGCGCCTCACCGATGATTGACCCGATCAAGGTCGCCGGGCCAAGAGCCTGCTGGAACACGGGGTCGTTCATGATGGCCGACACGTCGGCGCTGCCGCTGGCCACATGCTGGCGGAGCACGTCCATCACGGCGGGGTTTGTGAACGCGATGGCGACCCCGATCACGCCTCCCAGAATCTGCATGACAAGCACGCAGGCGGCAAACAGCAAGACGGTGCGGGTGACGGCGCTGCGAACCCCCACGGGGGACGACCACCCCGGCGCTTCGTGCCACCCCGCCAAAGGAGGGGAATTGGGGGGCATTTCCCCGCTCCACCCCGCCGAAGGAGGTGAATAGGGGTAGCCGTTGGTGTCGGACATTTCGTCTCCTGTCAGAGCCGCTCGATGACCCAGTCTAGACAGGCGATCAGCGCGTCGACGTCAGAAGGGTCGACGGCCGCATAGCAGCCGACACGGATCTGGTTCGGGCCGGCGCTGCGATATGGCTCAATGTCGACGATGCCGTTTTCCCGCATCACTGACGTCAACGCCTTGGCGTCCACCGTCTCGTCGAAAGCCAAGGTGGCGACGACGGGGGACCGCTGGGCCGGGTCGGCGACGAAGGGGCGGACGAACGGTTTGGCCTCAGCCCAGGCGTAAAGCGCGCCCGAGCTGGCTTTGGTGCGGGCCTCGGCGAAGCTCATGCCGCCGTTTTCCAGCAGCCACGTCAACTGGTGATCGAACAGCGCCAGCGTCGCCAGTGCCGGGGTGTTCAGCGTCTGGTGCAGCGCGGAGTTCTCGGCGGCGACACTCAGGTTCAGCATCGGCGGCACCCAGCGCTCGGCCGTCAAGCGGGCCGATCTGGCCAGCGCCGCCGGCGAGCAAAACCCGACCCACAGCCCCCCGTCCGAGGCGAAGTTCTTCTGCGGGGCGAAATAGTAGGCGTCGGTTTGGCTGATGTCGGCGTCCATGCCGCCAGCCGAGCTGGTCGCGTCGATCAGCATCAGGGCGCCGGGGGCGTCCAACCGCTGGACGGGTGCGCACACCCCGGTGGACGTCTCGTTCTGCGGCCAGGCATAGACGTCCACCCCGTCGGCCGGCACCATCTGGGCGGCCTGCCCGAAGGGTGCGGTGTAACTGACCGGTGGCTGCAGGAAAGGTGCGGCGGCCACCGCATCGACGAACTTGCGACCGAACTCGCCCCAAACACCGTGGGCCGACCGGTGCTCGATCAGGCAGCAAACGGCGATGTCCCAAAACACGTTTGACCCGCCGTTGCCCAACACCACCTGGTAGCCGTCGGGCAGGCGATAGAGCGCGGCCAGGTTTTCCTGCAGGCGCGCCACCAGCGACTTGACCGGTGCCTGCCGGTGCGACGTCCCCATGACGGAACCGGGCCCCGTCAACGCCTCCAGCGCCTCGACGGGCACCCGCGACGGCCCGGAGCCAAACCGTCCGTCGCGCGGCTTGAGATGGTCAGGAATCAGCACGCTACCCATACCTAAAATTCTGGCACACTCCTGTTGCGGCGGGGCTGCGTGTCCACCCCCTATTCCCCTCCCCCGGGGGAATTTTCCGTGGCTATGGCGCTGCACCACCTCAGGAGACCACCCCATCAGTCCCTTCGGGCCTGCCACCCCTCCAAAGTAGGGGAATCACCATTACGCCCGGCCGACCAGACGGCCGGAGACGCTGGCGATAAAGGCGTCCAGCGAGATCGGCAGGTCCTCCAGGTTCCAGGTGGGCGGCGCCGAATACCAGCCGAGGTCGTCTGGGTCGGGCACGCCCGGGTCATCGTCGGCGTCGGCCAAGGCCTGCAGCCAGCGGTCACGGCCACCCAGGACAACCGCGTACGGCAGAATCTTCGAGATCTCCGTGTAGGCGGTTTCTTGGGGAATCTGGTTGACGGGTTGGGTTTGCAGCGACATTGACAAGGCGTGAAGCCCGTGCAGCAAGTCGACACCCGACTGGGTGCGTCGCGGCATCGTCTGCCCAAGTGCTATGAAGGCGATCGCCAGCGCGACGAGCGCCAGGCCAAGCAGCCCGAGATGAGTGAAGGCCACCAGCAGCACCAGGGCGACAATCGTGGCGGCCAGCGCTACCCAACCGACCCGGTCGAAGGCGTGCCGTACCTGGTCGGGACGGTGCGCGAACCAGCCGCGGTCGACGACCTCCTCGTACAGATCGTCCTGCACCTGGGCGATGACCTTCTCGACGGGTTGGCCGATCTTCGACACGACGGCGGCCGGTCCGTCCGCGGGGGCGATGGCGTCGACCAGCGTCGTCTCGAAGGGGCGCATCACGTCGTCTGATTCCAGTCGCTTGAACGTCCAGTCGGTGGGCGAAATGGCCTTTTCGGGGGCCAGCTCGATGATCTGCAGGTGACCGCGAACGGCCAGATCGAGCAGTGTGGCGGTGATGTCGATGGGGTCGACTCGCTCGTCCACGACGGTGCCCACATGCCCGGGACGGATGTGATCGGCGATGTCGAATTCGACGGTGCCCTTGCCTGATGGCACAAAACTGGCGACAATCGTGGGATCCTTCGACGAGGTGACGTCCCGGGCGACAAGACGCCACACGAGGAACAGCGCCGCGGCGCCCACAATTGCCACCAAGATCGCGGCCAGCAGCGGGCCGGTCGAGGTCGAGAAGGCGCGGTCAAGGGTCCAGTAATCCTTGACGTCCTGGTTGACGGCGATCATCGTCGTCGGTGCCGTGAAGCTCAAAACCACCTGCGAACCGGCGGCGACCTGCTGATCCTGGAAGGTCGGGTTCCACGAGTCGTGCGTGCCGCCAGACCACATCTGGCAAGGCCCGAGGCCGGTTGGTGCGCCGGACTGGCAGTCGATGCTGAGAATCGACCCAGTGCCGCCGAGTATCGGCACACCGATGGTGCCGCTGGCCACACCCACCGGCATGGTCAGCCCCTGCAAGACGGGCCACTTCACCGACGTGATGGTTGTCCCGTCACTGGTGACACCGGCGCTGGTGGCCGCGCCGGCAACGGTATAGCCAATCGTCAAAGGCGCGTTTCCAAGCTGGGACGTGTCGACCGTGATGGTTTCGATGTTTCCCGCAGTCGTGACAGTGGGCTTTAGGTCGGTGCCGTCGGCGCCGGTCGCCGTGACGTTCCCGATGGTGAACTGGAAGTATGTGTAGTCATCGCCGTCGCTTGTCAGCGCCAGCTTTTGGACAAACTGCGCTGGAGCCGTGCCGCCGGTGAAGGCGATCGCGGTGCTGAGCTGAAGGGTCCCGTCCTGGGCGACCTGCCCAGTGACGGTGTAGGTGTCAATGCTGCCGTCCGCCCAGGCGTTGGGCGCCGACAGGGCAAGCCCGGCTCCAACCGCTAGTGCGGCCGCTGCAATTGCGGTCATCTTGGTGCGCCAACTGGTCACGTCATTCTCCTTCGGGTGCCGCGGGAAAAGTGCACTGAGCAATAGCCTAATGCACAGTTGGCAAACAACCTGTTGAAGGGCCGCCCTGAACGTGGTAAGTCTCTGTAAGACTGCTATTGTTTCTGCATGAGCTATATGAGGCCACCGGCCCAGCAGAATCCGTGGGGTGCGCCGGCCAATCCGTGGGGCAATGGTGCCGTACCGCAGCGAACCATGATGCCCCCGGGGGCGGGCTATCCTGTACCCCAAATGCCCGGTTACGCAGCACCGCAGGGCGTTTATGCACCGGCACCAGCCAGACCGACCAGTTCGAGCAGCGGCATGCTCAAAGGCATACTGGTGGGTTTGGGTGTCGTCTTCTTCCTGATCATCCTTGTCAAGGCGTTTTCCGGCGGTGGTGAGACGACAACGACGACGACCAACCCTCCCGTCACCACGTCGACGACGGCACCCAAGCCGAAACCGACAAACACCCAAACCACCAAGCCAACTCCTGAGCCAACCACTCCGACGACGACGACGCCGCCAGCCGGAGGGTACCAGAATGCTGACTACACGGTGCCTGCCCCGAACCTGAACCCGCCTGATCTGCCGCTGCCGGAGACCTACGGGGACGCCACCGACTGGATGGTGAACAACCCCTTCTACCTGCAGGCGATCCCCGCGCCCGTGGAGTGCCAGATTCCCGACATCAATCCGATAGCCGCCTCCAAGACGGACTTGCAGACCTACCTGAATGATTCGGTGGCCTGCCTGATGCGCGTTTGGGGTCCCCAGCTTCAAGCCGCCGGCTTCAACGCCTCCCGTCCGTCGGTGACCGTCTACAGCGGCCAGATTCAATCGCCTTGCGGCAAAATGCCGAGCCAGAACGCGCTGTACTGCTCAGCCGATCAGCAGGTGTATTACGCCACCGACCTGCCGGATCTGTTCCCGTCCCAAGCCACAGACCCGATGGTGCCCGTCGCCGTGATCGCCCATGAGTTCGGTCACGCGATCCAGGCGCAAACCGGCATTCTGTACTCGGAGATAATCTGGCAGCATACGGACTCAGACAACGGCGACGATGCCTCCGCCAATGATCTGTCGCGTCGTACCGAGCAGCAAGCCGACTGCTTCTCCGGGGCATTCATGCAGGCCATTTCATTGTCCATCGGCCTGACACTGGACGAACAGGCTGCGCTCGCCCAGGTTTTTTACGCAATCGGCGACGATGTCTTGAGTGGTGATCCCAATTACGACGGCGATCACGGCCATGGCAACAACCGGGTCCATTGGTTCCAAGTGGGGCTGGCCGCACCGACAGCTGGCTCTTGCAACACCTTCGGCCCAAACGTGACCACCGATCAAGTGCGCTAGCGGGTCCGCCGGAAGTGGACACTGACCGGCCGGGGGTCCTGGCCAGCGTATTATCGGACGGTGAGTTCTCCGCCACCAACCGATCAGCCTGACGCCAGACGCTGGCGCGCGCTGGCCGTCTGCCTGGGCGGTTCCTTCGTCACGATGCTGGACGTGTCGATCGTCAATGTGGCTTTGCCCAGCATGCAGCAGGCCTTGCATGCCGGGTCGGCCCAGTTGCAGTTGATCGTCTCCGGCTACATTCTGGCCATCGCGCTGCTGGTCGTCCCGGCGGGACGCATCGGGGACGCCCGGGGACGCCGCATGATGTTCATCCTGGGTATCGGCGGGTTCGGCCTGATGAGCCTGCTGGCCGGCCTGGCCAACAGCGACACCTACCTGGTTGTCATCCGGCTGCTGCAGGGCGCGTTCGCCGGCGTCCTCAACCCGCAAACCTCGGGGTTGATCCAGCAGATGTTCCGGGGCAGCGAGCGCGGCAAGGCGTTCGGCCTGATGGGCGCAACGATTGGCGTGGCGACGGCGCTGGGCCCAGTCGTCGGCGGTGCCCTGGTGACGATGGCCGGCCCGGCCAACGGCTGGCGCTGGGTGTTCTTCATCAACGTGCCCGTGGTTCTCATCGTCATCCCACTGGCCAGACGGCTGTTGCCGCCGCGCATCGCGAGCGAGGCGCCACCGCGTTTGGATGTGCCGGGCATCGCGCTGATCGGCTTGGCGGCTGCCGTGGGCATGGTGCCCTTCATCGGGACGGGCGAGCAGGGCGAGGCGGGGCTGGGGCCGTGGCGCTGGTGGATGCTGGCGGTGGCCGCGGTGATACTCGGGGTCTTCGTGTTGTGGGAGCGGCGTTACCAAACCAAGTTCCACGCGGCCGTCCTCGACCCCGAACTCATACGCAACGTCTCATACCGGTTCGGCGTGATGATCGGGGTGGCCTATTTCGCCGGCTTCAACTCCGTCTTCCTCGTGGTGACGATGGTGCTTCAGCGCGGGCTGGGATTCTCGGCGCTGATGGCCGGCCTGATCAGCGCGCCGTTCGCGATCGGCTCAGGCCTGGCGGCACCGGTGGCCGGACGGATGGTCAACCGGTATGGGCGCCTTTGGATGATCGGCGGCCTGATCCTCATGCTGGTCGGTTTGGGTGTCATGGACATGGTGCTGCTGTGGACGCCCGTGAACCACCTCGGCTGGGCGATGGCGGTGGCCGGGTTCTTCACCGGCCTGGGGTCCGGGTCGGTCATTTCGCCGAACCAGACGCTGACGTTGGCGTCGGTGCCGCCCCGAATCGGCGGCGTGGCCAGCGGCGTCATCCAGGTGAGCCAGCGGGTCGGTTCGGCCGTCGGCATGACGATCGTCCTGTCAGGTTTCTTCGCCAACTATGCGCCGCTGGGGGCGCGGGGGGCGGCCGCCAAGACGTTGATGGCGTCCATCGCGATGATCGGTGTCGCCTTGGTGATCGCCATAATCGACTGGTATCGCCGCCGCAACCACGCCGACGTCCTGCTGTAGGTCAGTGGAAGTAGGGGATGACGAGCCAAAGGCCGAACAGAACGATCAGGCCGACGATGCCGAGCAGTGCCCAGGCCCCGACCAGCGTGAAGCCTGTCGCTTGGCCGGCCTGCTGGCGCACGTGCCCGGCGTCCAGCAGTTTGGCCGCCGTGGCCACCAAACTGACAACGATGACGGTCGCGACCAGCGTGACACCGGCCACCAGCCCGAGGGCACCCCAGTTGATCGTCATGCTGCCACCGCCTGATTGACTCGATGCGGCCGGCGCCTGTGCCTGTGCGGGGGGTGCGGTGCCGTGCTGACGGCGGGACGAACCCCGGCCTTGGTCTCCGCCGCAATCGGCAGGCTCCGCGAGGCGCTCACCCCGATGCCGCTGGAAGCCGGGCCGCCAGGTGCAGCGGCGGACGGCGCGGCGGTGATCGGTGTGACGTTGCTGTCCAAACCTTCCGTGGTTGGAATTGCGACCACCCGGATCCGTCCCTTAGTGCCGCGAGCCCGCTTGCCCGGCAGAACGTTGACCTCGTGGGAATCGTTGACGTTATCTGCGCTCACCTTGTGGTGATGCGAGATCCTCAGGATCACCAGCGCGACGGCCACCAGCACGACAAGCATCAGGAAGAAGCCCCACAGGCCCTGGGTGGCAACGGCCGAGGCCAACCCGCCAACGATGGCCGCGGCAGGCAGGGTCAGCAGCCAGGCGACCATCATGCGACCGGCGATGTTCCAATTGACCTTGGTGCCGCGCCCGACACCCGAGCCGAGGATGGCACCCGAGCAGACGTGGGTCGTCGACAACCCGAAGCCCAGGTGGGCCGAGGCCAAGATGGCGGCGGTGGCGGCGGTTTCGGAGGCGAAGCCTTGCGGCGACTCAACCTCGACGATGCCCTTGCCCATCGTCCGCATGATGCGCCAGCCACCCGAGTATGTGCCCAAAGCGATGGCCGTGCCGGCCAGGAAAACCACCCAGAAGTAGGGCCGGGTGCCGCTGGTTTGATAACCCGCCGTGACGAGCACCAATGTGATGAGGCCCATTGTCTTTTGGCCATCGGAGGTGCCGTGCGCCAGCGCCACCATTGATGCCGACAGGCGCTGCCCGATTCGGAAGGTGTTGGCGGCGTGGTGGGCGGTATGGTCGGTGAGGCGGTAGGCCGCTTTGGTGGCAAAGGCGCTGGCCACACCGGCGACGACCGGGGCCACCAGGGCTGGCAGCAAGATCTTCGAAACGATCACGGCCGGGTGAATGCCCGCCATTCCCGCTGAGACGACGACGGCCCCGATCAGTCCGCCGAACATGGCGTGGGACGATGAGGACGGCAGGCCGAACAGCCAGGTGATCAGGTTCCAGATGATGGCACCGCACAGCCCGGCGAACACCGCTTGCGGGGTGACGAGCTTGTCGTCGACGATGCCGGACGAGATTGTCTTGGCCACTTCAGTGGCCATCAGCGCACCGGCCATGTTCAAGACGGCAGCAACACCGACGGCCACCTTGGGTTTGAAAGCCCCGGTGGCAACCGACGTGGCCATAGCGTTAGCCGAGTCATGGAAGCCATTCGTGAAATCGAACACCAAAGCGGTGGCGATCACGATTAGTACCAGTGCTAGTGTCATCAGCAGGCCCTTGCATATGTGGCAGTCAGTGTGGTCATTGGTCCTCAGATTTTCACGGCTGAACATGGCCAACGATAGTGAATCCGGACGCAACTGCAAGTGAGCCGCGTGTCGAGGTTGCCGTGGTTTTGCGTCCCATCGGCGTTTCTGGCCCCACTGGCCATCCACCTGACCAAAAAAATGCCTCTGACAAGCACAGACGCGTTACCTGTGAGTTTGGCAAAATGTGCTCAAATCATGAGAATTCAGGTAAACGCCAGTTAAACAGATGGTGAAACTGCGGTGGTGCTGTTGGGGGAGGGCCGGTTGACGCGGGCGTTCAAGGTTGGGCAGGGGAAACCTCCCGGGGTGAGATTGTTTGTGGTTACCCTCTGGAGAGGGGAACTTGCGGTGGTCCATTCCCCTCCTTGGGAGGGGTGGCGGCGGAGCCGGCGGGGTGGTCTCGCGAGGGGTGCAGCGCCGGAGCCACGGAAAATTCCCCTCTGGGGAGGGGTGTCGGCGGAGCCGACGGGGTGGTCCCGCGAGGAGATGCAGCGTCGGAGCCACGGAAAATTCCCCTCTGCGGAGGGGTGTCGGCGGAGCCGACGGGGTGGTCGGTCACGTTCCTCACACGGACGCGTTGCGTCCTTTGCTTCGAGTTTGATGGTGGCGTTGGCCCCCCTGCTGCCGCGTCCCCCCCAGGGGGACTTGCCGCCGAACACCCCTACCGGGCCACGGCTTGTGGCCGGGGTTCCCACATCGGCTGGCAGCACCAGTCAACTGCTGCCACGCCCAGGGTGTCTTCCACATTTGGCA
>Ga0123354_10012842_pt1 | contig 12973 bp, 10 predicted proteins | sample TergutLab28metaG_2_FD_97872 | JGI IMG/M metagenome (GOLD analysis project Ga0123354, IMG submission 97872) | Labiotermes labralis P4 segment gut microbial communities from Petit-Saut dam, French Guiana - Lab288 P4 | ecosystem: Host-associated > Arthropoda: Insects > Digestive system > Gut ...
AGGGGGTAAAGAATTATAATGGGCAAAGTGGAAACCATAATGACTGCGGCCTTGATTGCAATTCCAAGGCTGTTTCCCTCCGCCGAACCTGCGCCTTCTCCAATCATCATGGTGCCGTTGACAATGTTCCGCAGGAAAAGCATTACAGGATACTGGCTGCTGCGCAGGTAGATCAGCGCATTAAACCAGTCATTCCAGAAGAATACAGCATAGTAAAGGCCGATGGTGGCCAAAGCAGCAGTGGAAAGCGGAAGTACAATGCGGAAGAGTATGCCGTAGTATCCCATGCCGTCGATCAACGCGGCTTCTTCAATTTCATGCGGAACCCCCCTGAAGAAACTAATCAGAATGATCAGGTTGAAAGGGGTGACTGCAAAAGGTATAAGCATTGCAAAAGGCGTATTGGTGAGCCTAAGGTTGCTTATCAACAGGTAGGTCGGAATCAGGCCGCCGCTGAAGAACATTGAAAACACTACAAGCTTGAGCATAAATTTATTTACACGCAGGAAATTCTTTGACAGCGGATACGCAAACAGGATTGTCAGGGTCAGCGCAATAATTGTTCCGCAGGAGGTATAGAGAAGGGTATTCCTGTAAGCCAGAAAAAAGTTGGGGTATTTGAATATGGTTGCATACGCCGCAGTATTGAAACCTGTGGGCCAAAGGCCAACCTGGTTATTCAGAATTGCCCTTACTTCAGAAAGCGAAAGGGCTAGCATATACAGGAAAGGTATAATGCAGATCAGAAGCGAAAAGATCATCGACCCGTATACCAGGAGATCAAACGGAGAAAATCTGTAACGCATTCCCGAATAGGCTTTTGTACTTTTCATGTTTTTATTTATTGTAATTAATAAATTGATTCCCCGGTGATTTTGCGGCTGGTAAAATTGGCGGAAGATACCAGGACCAGCCCAATGATGCTGCTGAACAGCCCGATGGCCGTTGCGTAGGAGTAATTGGGCGTACCGCCAGCAAGGCCTGTACGGTAGACAAGGGTATCAAGAATGTCGCTGACCTGGGAGTTGTTCGGCGTATAGAGCAGAAGTATCTTTTCGAAACCCAGGGTCAGCATACGCCCTATCTGCAGTATGAGCATCACCATGACCGTCGGCATGATTGACGGAATTGTAACATGGAAAATTTTTTGTATCCTGCCGGCTCCGTCGATCTCCGCGGCCTCAAAAAGATCCGCGTTGATATTGGAAATGGCCGCCAGGTAGATAATCGCAGTCCAGCCGGTAAACTGCCAGCTGTCCGTAAACACGTAAATGGGCCTGAACCATTCCGGCAGGTTCATAAAGTAAATCGGGGCGATCCCGAAAACGCCTGCAAGGAAACGGTTAAGCAGCCCGCTTGAAGGGGAGAGGATCTCCCCCAGCATCGCAATTACTACAACGGTGGAAATGAAACGCGGCATATAGGAAATTGTCTGTACGGTTTTTTTAAACCACTTGACCCTGGCCTCGTTCAGAACCACGGCAAAAAATATCGGGAGGGGGAAATTCACCACAATATTCCACAATGAAGTAATGATCGTGTTGCGGAACGCGCGCCAGAAATTATCGTCATGGATGAATCTTTCAAAATACTGAAAGCCCATCCATTCGGTTCCCCATGGACCCATGCCCGGCCTGTACCTTCTGAAGGCCAGTATATTTCCGAACATGGGCAGGTATTTGAAAATAATAAAGTAAATGAAGGGCAGAACCATCATGGAGTAAAGCGCCCGGTATTTCCACAGGTGGGTCAGCAGATTTTCTTTGTGCAGAACCGGTTCGCTTTTCTCCATAAAACTATCCTTTACAGGTTGTCGTTATACAGCTGAAGAAGCTGGTTGATTCCCTTTGAAGTCATTTCTGTTACATAGGCGTTCCAGTCCGTATCAAGGCTCTTGGTCCCGGTAAGGAAGGCGTTGTCCCAGACAACAAAGGCGTCAAACAGGGTGCCCATGAGGGAAGTTGCTTTTTCCCCGTCGGCAGGATTTGTGAAACGCGGTGAAGGCGGAATTGCCTGGATTGCATTGTCCATTGCCGCTACCTGCTGGTTGATTTGGGCATAGTTGTCGTCATACTTGGTCATTTCCCTTGCGTTTACCCACAGGTACTGGAGGGGATCGGCGCCGGCGCCGTAACGGAGCTGCATGGTCTTGTAAATGCCGTCAGGAGAATTGACTATGCTGTCAATGTAATTGATTGTGTTGCCCTGCATGTTATAGGTAACGCCTTCAACACCCAGGCACCAGAGCAGTTCGGCCTGTTTGCTGAAGAACATGGAATCGACGGTCCTGACCAGTCTTTCAAAATCGGCGCGTTTGGAAGCGGCGATCGGGAAGAGTATGCCTGAACCGGTTTTATCTTTCTGCTGATGATGGGCCCCGGCCGGACCTGCCAGCGGAGGATACATATTCAGTTTGAAACCCGGAATGGTTGAAGCTGCCGCCACGCCGCCGATCTGATCGTAATAGGCGTAGGTTGCGATTGCCGCACCTGTCGCCATCTTGCGTGTCCATACATCGCCGTTGATGGGTTCGGCCATTTCCGGATCAAGGAGGCCTTCCTTGTAAAGCTTGTTCCAGTAACGCATATAGTCCCGGTACTGATCGCTGATTGCGCCGGCAAAGAAGGTATTTTTGGAATAATCCCAGCTTAATACCCTGCTGCCGCCTGCGCCGTTCATATGGAGGCTGATGCCCCATGAAGGCTGGGTCATGCGGTAATGAACACGCGGTCCGACAAGAATAGTCATGGGATACGATGAGGGATTCTGTGTTTTATACATTTTGAGCAGATTGTAGAGATCATCAAAAGTCTTGGGCGCGGGAATGTTGTTGTTTGTCAGCAGATCCTGGCGCAGAATAAGTCCGCCGTCGTAGAAAGGCTTGTCGAAAAGACGGGGGAGATTGTACAGTTTGCCGTCCTTTAGCTTGAGGCGGTTTACATCTGCCTGGAGTCCGAATTCGGCAACACGGGCATTCCATTCCGGAGTCCATGCGGACCGATCGCTGATCGGGAAAATGGCCCCGTTCTGGGCCAGTGAAACGTTTTCGCCGTCAATTGTCTGGTAGAGGATCACATCAGGAGTATTTACACCTGTATTGAGGGCCAGCGATACCTTGGTATTGAAATCCGCAATCGGAATGATCTCCCAGGTAATTTTCGCATTGAAAAGTTCCTGGGCCTTCTGGACGGTAAGCCAGTCACTTTTGAAAGGCAGGGTAGCGTTGTCCGGATAATACATTGAAAATTCTATCGGCTTTGATGCAACTGCCGACGGACCTGTCTGGCTGCTGCCTGAAGCAAAAGCCATTGAGCTGATGCATACAAGTACGGCCAGAAAAATAAAGCATTTCTTCATGTAAAAGTTCTCCTTTGACAAATTTAAGGCCCTATTACAAAAGCCTTTATATTTAATCTATATTTAAATATAAAGACAGGATCCGAATAATGCAAGCTTTTTTTTATTATTTGAGCCGTTTATAAATGGGTTGCGGTCATGGTTTGTTCCAGGACCCTGGCGGCGCCGTCCGGATTTCTGGAGAGGATCAAAAAGTGAATCATGTCCACTACCGCAAGCTGATTAAGCCTTGAGACCGTGGCTCCGCTGCGGTAAACAGGCTCCAGGGACGGTACCAGCAGGGGAACATCGGCCAGCGCACTCAGGGAATTTGGTTTTTCCATGGTCAGTGTAATCAGACCGGCCCCGTTTTTTTTGATAATTTCGGCGCAGCGGATCATTGTTGTATTTTCACCTGAATATGAAACAATGAAAGCCGCATCTTCCGCCTTTAGGTTGACCGAAGCGGTGATTTGAAGGTCCGTATCCATGGGCGCGCTGCACAAAAAACCTGTTCGTATCAATTTCTGGTGAAAATCCTGGGCAACCAGGCCCGATGCGCCCATGCCGAAAAGGCCTATAAACCTTGCGTTCCTGATAAGGTCCGCGGTTTTTATAAGCATATTTACATCGCAAAGCGATTCCAGTCTGGACAAATTACGCTGAATGCCTGCCAGTACGCTTTTTATAATATGGGCAGGATCCGAGCCGGCTTCCGGTTCAATATCTTCCGGAAGCATTTCGCTGGAAATAAGGAAAACATCCTGTGAAAGCCGCAATTTAAAATCGGCAAATCCCTTCATTCCAAGACGGCGGCAGAACCGGACAATCGCAGCCTGGCTCGCCCCGCTTTCCCTGGCAAGTTCAGTAATATTGTAATGAAGGGTTTTTTTTGGATCTTCGAGAACACAGGCGGCAATCCTCCTTTCGGCGGACGGCATTACCGGGAGGAACTGGCGTATGGCAAAAAGCGCGCTTTCCATGGTTTTAAATTATAATGAAAGAAGATATTCGCCGCATTTATGCACATATTGCCATTGGGCATTTCGCATTTCCAGCGGTAATGTTATTGGGATTCGTTTGACTTCGAAACTCAATTCGCCTGTATACCCTATTTCGCGCAGTGTCTGCATCAGCTGTTCCCATTTAATGGTCCCAAAAAAAACAGGCAGATGGTCATCATTGATCCCATGGTTGTCATGAACGTGAACGGCCCTGAGCCTTTTCCCGATGGTTCGCAGACAAGGATTCTGATCCTTATACATTAAATTTGCATGTCCGAAATCCCAGCAGATACCTGCATATTCACTCCTGAAACTGTCGGTCAGCTCGCAGAGTTCTTCGGCAGTTGCGCAGTAGGCGCGGGGACCAGGCCAATCTTTAAAATCGGCCATATTCTCGATTGCAATACCAATTCCGAGTTTCTGCCCCAAATCCACCAGAGGAGAAAAATAAGCAATGTTGGCTTTGGCTGATGCTTTGGGCATATTCGCCTCTCCCCATGCAGTAGCCGGATGCCCCACGATCCAGCGCGCCCCAAGCATTGAAGCAATGGTAATGGAACGGCGGACCAGTTCATCAAATTCTGTATCTATGCCGTCCGGGGCTGCGAAATTATAATAGGGCATGTGGCATTGTGTATAAGTGATTCCGATTTTCCGGGACAGTTCTGCAAGTGTTTCACCCCATTGACGCCAATTATCGGCGGCAAGCGGTGAATTTTTATCTACGCCGTTGCAGAAAATGCAGTCAAGCACATCAAAGCCAAGATTTTTATAGTTTTCAAGTTCTGCCCTGCAGACCTCGGGTTTTTCACAATTGGGCAAAATAAAAGGATTTAAAGTTGTTGATAATCTCATAAAAATTCCTGTTTAAGAATTGTAATTGGTGTCATTTTCAAAAATGAAATTCTGAAAAAGCTTCTATATATAATATATATACTCTGGAAAAAAAATTCTATTGAAGCTTCGAAAAAATTTAAATTAAATTATCTTTGCTTTTATTTTATTTCTTTTATTTGAGCTATCTGATTTATATGACCATCTACCTGATTCAGTAAATTTACGGCATGCTCCAGATCTGTTTTCAGAAGAACCATCACAATGGCAGTTTTGGGCTGTCTGTTTGAACCTTCCAGCGCCTTGCGTGCTGTTTCTTCATTACAGCCTGTAACTTCACGTATCAGTCTGATTGATCTCAAAATTAGTTTATGGTTTACAGGCCTTAGGTCCACCATTAAATTTTTATAAACCTTGCCCATGCGTATCATTGATGCAGTTGTGAGCATATTCAGAATTAGTTTTTGGGCTGTTCCGCTTTTCATCCTGGTAGAACCGGTTACAACTTCCGGTCCTACATTTACGTACAGTTTGTGTTTTACAAAATGGAAAGTTTTTGAATCCGCATTGCAGCTAATGGCTCCGGTAACCGCCCCTAGATTTCCTGCATATTCAAGAGCGCCAAGCACATAGGGCGCCTGGCCAGATGCTGTAATGCCAACGAGCACATCTTTGCTGCAAAAGACGCTTTTCCTGAGTTCGTTAACGCCTTCTTCGATCCTGTCCTCTGCCGATTCAATGGATTTGGTAAGGGCCTCCCGTCCGCCTGCTATAAGCCCCTGTACCATACCAGGTTCAACTCCGTAAGTGGGCGGACATTCGGAAGCATCAAGCACTCCAAGTCTTCCGGAAGTACCTGCGCCAATATAAAAAAGCCGTCCTCCGCATTTAAAGGCCGCGACAATATCATCTACTAAAGCAGCAATTTCCGGAAGTATTTTTTCGACAGCTGCCGGAACTTTTTTATCTTCTCTGTTGATTATTGTGACTATTTCAAGTGAATTCTTTGCGTCAATTTCACTGGATGCGTCATTGCGCTGTTCTGTGGTATATTTGGTCAGGGTTTCGATGGAAAGTGAATTCAGCGGAGATACGGTTTTTATATCGGACAATTACAGGCTCCTTGAGTTAATTACATCTACTATAAAGAATATGCAAAGGAGTTGTCAATAAAAAATGAAAATTATTTTCAATTATTATTTTCCATATTCAAGAATGGCAAGATTATTGAAAATCGGGCGGGTCCTTATAATTCCGGGATTATCCCTTTTTGGATGAATCCTGTTTGACATCAGTACTGTGTAAATTTTTCTTTCAGGATCAATCCAGATGCTGGTACCGGTAAAGCCTGTGTGTCCGAAACTTCCTGCTGTCATCAGATCGCCTGCAGATGTATTTGGACCCGGCATTATCCAGCACAATCCGCGATTTTCTCCTTTTCCTGCAGTATGGTTGCGTGTCATCAATTGTGCTGTAGCTCTGTGAAGAAAATCATTGTTCTCCAGGGAAATCAGCATGGCTGCTCCGATTTTGGCCATGTCAGGTGCAGTGGAAAAAATTCCTGCATTACCGCTTATCCCACCCATTACCATTGCGTTTTCATCGTGCACTTCACCGCGTACAATTTTTTGTCTAAACTGACTGAACTCTGTAGGCGCAATTCTTGATAATAATTCCGGACCCGGCCGAAAACAGGTATCTTTCATCCGGAGGGGGTCTGTTACCCGCATGCGGATTACCTCATCCAGGCCTGTTTTATCTATTGCAGAAATTATTTCCCCAAGCAGTATGAACGCTTCACATGTATAAAGCACCTGATCGGTATTTTCTGTACGAAAGCTGTACATGCTGATTGCTTCAAGAAGTTCTTCTCTTGTTTTTACATGCCGGTATAGGTGTGTTTCTTTTGGAAAAGGCGCTGTGTGTGTTAAGAGCGCAAAAAGGCTGACTTTGCCGAAAGGGCGGTTTTTGTATGCGGGTAAAAAATAATCTACGGTGTCATCAAGCCTGGCCAGTCCTTCTTCGAATTGTTTCATAAATGCCAGAGCTGTAAAAATTTTTGTAAGCGATGCTACATCATAAATGCTGTCTTCTTTTACCGGGCCAAGGCCGTTTCCCAATATACCTGTACTGCCAATTTCCAAAATATTTTCTGCATTCCCGATAACCCAGGATGCGCCCGGAAAAACACCGTCATCGGCGCATTTCTGTAAATAATTATTCAGTTTCATTTTCATTATCAGCCCTTAAGCGAACCGATCATTACACCTTTTACAAAATGTTTCTGGGCGATGGGGTACAGACACATAAGCGGCGCTGTGGATAAAACGATTATTGCAAATTTCAGGGTGTCCTGAATATTCATCAGCTGCAGCGCTGTATCCGAGTCGGTGAAAAAATCACTGCTGAACTGGTTCTGAACAAGGATGGCCCTGAGGAAGAGCTGCAGGGGAAAAAGGTTCTTGTTGGACAGGTAAAGAAATGCGTTGAAATAGGCATTCCAGTGCCCGACTGCATAAAAGATGGTTATGACTGCTATTATGGAACTGGACAACGGGATCAATACCCGCATAAAATACTGGGCGTCAGAACAGCCGTCAAGTTTGGATGCTTCCAGCAGTTCGCCTGGTACGCTTGTTTGAAAATATGTACGCGTAACTATCATGTTATAAACAGAGACGGCTCCGGGCAGCAGCAAAGCCCAGACTGTATTCAGCAGGTGTAAATTCCGCATCAGGATATAACTGGGTATCATTCCGCCGGAAAAAATCATGGTGAATGTAAATATGAAAGTAAAGAAGCCTCTTCCGACAAGGGTTTTGCGTGAAAGGGGGTATGCGCAGATCAGGGTCATGAATACATTGATAATTGTTCCGCAGGCTGTGTAAAAAATTGTATTGCGGTATCCTATCCATACATTTCTGTACTGGAGTACCAGCTGAAAATTGTACAGGGTAGGCTGTACCGGCAGCAGCCAGACTTTTCCTGATGTAACGGCTGATGCTGAAGAAAATGCTGCGGAGACGATGTATACCATCGGGAGTAGTACAACCAAGGTCAGAATTCCAGTGGCTATATGGACAATTCCATAATAAATTGTATCTCCCCTTGAAGTGCCTATTTTCATAATCAACCTTTACCAGAGACTGGTGTCGCCCAGACGGCCGGCTATAAAATTCACCGATCCTATCATTATCATATTGATAACCGAATTGAATAAACCAATGGCGGTTGAATATGAAAAATCAGTTACACCGGTAAGTCCTATTTTATATACATAGGTTGATATGACTTCGCTTAATGGCAGATTAACGCTGTTCTGCATCAGGAAGACCTTTTCAAATCCTATGCTCATTACGGCTCCCATTCTGAGTATCAGCAGTATGGTTATTGTCGGAAGTATGCTCGGAAAATCAATATGGATTACCCGCTGAAACCTGGAGGCGCCGTCGATTACTGCGGCTTCGTGCAGTTCGGAACTTACTCCGGCCAGGGCGGCAAGGTAGATGATGGAACTCCAGCCGAATTCCTGCCAGACGCCGGACAGAATATACATTACCCTGAAATTTCCGGGATTGGAAAATAGGCTGGGCGGCTTTGATCCTGTAATACCTCCGATAACAGTGCCATATAGACCGTTGTTGTTGTTCAATACCTGGAAAAGAATTCCAACCAATACAACAATGGAAATAAAATGCGGCAGATTGACTATGGTTTGTGAAATTTTTTTGAAACCCTGAAAATTGGAACTGTTCATCAAAAGTGCAAATATTATCGGAATCGGAAATTCAACAATTATTGTCAGAACCGATAAAATTACTGTATTTGATACAACCTGTTTGAACTGATATGAATTAAAAAATTTAATAAAATTGTCCAGCCCGACCCAGGGACTGCCCCACATACCAAAGCGGGCTGCAAATCTTCTGAATGCAATCTGCGCGCCTGCCATGGGTATGTAGGCAAAAATGACGATATAGACCAGCGGAACAAGGAGGAATAAATAAAGCTGCCAGTCATTCCTTATCCGTTGGCCTATTTTCATCTACTTGTACATCCTGTCATATACGGTCTGGGTAATTGTCAGTAATTTCTGAAGGCCGATATTGTTCAGTTCTGCCAGATATGAATTCCAGCCTGCATCAATATTCTGGCTGCCCAAAAGGAAAGCCGCGGTTGTAGATGTCAGGTAATTTTGCATATTGGTCCAGATTTCATTGAATTGCATGATCTCGTCGGAATTGAAAATCAGCTTGGGAATTATCTGCTGCGGCCTGACTGCCTGTGTCTGGTACATAATGGCGATATTGGCATTGATTCCGGCCCGTCCTGTAGGTACGCCCTTGGGCAATCCGGTGCCATTCACAATATTGTATCCGCGCACCCAGGTGCCCTTCTGCCTCCAGCTTGCATTGGTCACATTGGTGCCGCTCCAGAAAGGAGCCTTGTCTTCATAGGAAATTATGCTCAAAGGCCAGCCGGGAATTGTGGGATCGTACAGATTTTCGGCATTCGGAATGTTTTTCGCATAATCCCAGTTCACGCCTTCTTCGCCGAAACGCGCCATGATTGCCTGGTATTCAGAGTCCATATAGTCTGCGACCCTGACTGCCGCGCTGACATTTTTGCAGTTTTTGGAAACGACCATGCCCAGATTTACGGCCAGGGGCAGATATTTTGCATATTGAACGCCATTGGGTCCCTTGAGGGGAAGGGCCGCCGTATAACCTTCCGCATACGGATTTCCGGCTGCAATTGCATCGGCATTGTACCATACGAATGAAAAAACCTGGGGCCCATCCTGATTGAGCAGGGTGCGCATCTGGGGATCATCCTGGGTAAGGGTTTCCGGGGGAATAAGGCCGTCTGCAAACAGGCCCCTTATAAAGTTCAGACCCTGCCGCCATTCATCGGTATTGTAAGCTGCGACGACTTTGCCGTCAGTAACCGTAAACAGATAGGGATCGCCTGCATAAACAAAGGAATTCATTAACCAGTAAAACCAGCGGCCGAAATCGGTTACGCCGGAGAAATTAAACATTCCGGTTAAAGGAATTTCATCTTTCTTGCCGTTCCCGTTCGGATCGCCGTTTGCAATGGCCTTAAGGAACGCAGGGTAATCTGCGGTGGTTGTAGGGAAAGTAAGGTTGAGCTTGTCGGCCCAGGGTTTATAGTACATATACTTGTTGTCAAATTCGTCATAATAGGAATTTGTTATATTGGGAAACCCGTAAAGCTCGCCGTCCGGTGAAGTAACATCCGAAAGAAAATTCCTGCCTATCCTGTTGAAACCGTCATGCAGATTAGGCATTATTTTTTCATCATTTAAATATTTTGTAAGCGGTACAATGGCCCCTTCCTGCGCCCATGAATAAATAACTGCGTCTCCGGGCTGCACCACGACCATATCGGTCAATTCATTTCCGCCGGCCATTACCATCAGATTTATTCTGTTGTTGTAATCGGTTGCAGGACCCGGGAGAACGTTGAAGGTTAAATCAACATTGCAGTCCTTCTCAATCATTTTTGTCTGAAGCGTGGTTTTGTAATTTTCAATCCTGATATCATCCATTATTGTAACGGATAATTTATCGGGACCGGAACTGGCCGCCGGCTGCTGCTGCGCGCCGCCGCCTGCAAACAGCATGGCGCTGCATAATAAACCTGCTGTCAAAGCAACAATTTTCTTCATTAACTTTCCTCCATAAAAATATGCAGATCAAAAAATGATCTGCCTGATTCCTTAATATAGCAAATAGGGCTGCCGTTTTTTATTATACTCCGTTTTGTCTTTATTACACAGCTCCAGATATTCATCGGGGCTTTTTCTTAAAATATCGGTCCCTGCCAGATGATCAATGAAGAACTGTCCGTCCTGACCCTGACGCCAGCTGAATTTTTCATCGTCCTGGGCTCTGATGGCCCTTAACAAATGAACGGCGGCGTTTAAGGGCTGTATTGTATTTCTGTCTGTTATGTGAAGCTGCACTCCCCTGCATATTTTTCCCTGATGTTTGCTGAAAACAGGCATGAAGTTCTCGGGCCTGAAGATCAACCCCGGGTGTTTTTGCCTGTTCATTGTATCTGACAAAGCTTCGGCATCAAGCCACGGCGCTCCGATTAATTCGAACGGCCTGGTTGTACCGCGGCCTTCAGAAATGCTGGTGCCTTCAAACAGACAGGTACCGGGATATAAAATGGCGCAGTCAATGTTGGGTATATTCGGACTTGGGTTTACCCAGTGGAAACCTGCTTCATCACTGTACATATTCCGCTTCCAGCCTGAGAGCGGGATTACTTTTAAATCGCAGCCGAGTTTGCATTCCTTGTTGTAATACTGGGCCAGTTCTCCCATGGTCAGTCCGTGACGGTTCAGTACCGGTCCGATACCTACAAAACTTTTAAAATTCAGATCCAGAATAATTCCTTCAACATCATTGCCATTGATGGGGTTAACACGATCCAGTACAACGAATGTCTTGCCGGCTTTTGCACATGCCTCCATTGAGTTGTACATGGTCGATTCAAAAGTATAATACCTGCATCCTACATCCTGTACATCGATTAAAAGCATATCGATTTCTGCAAGCATCTCGGGTGCCGGCCTGTTATCGGCTGTGCCATATATACTGTATACCGGAAGCTCTGTCCTTCTGTCGGTATATGTCTCAACTTTTCCACCTGCCTGTATATCGCCGCGGACTCCGTGTTCCGGCCCGAACAGGGCCCTAAGGTCAAATTTTCCCCTTAGAATATCAATTGTTGAAACAAGCTGTTTGGATAATCCTGAATTACTGGTTATAAGTCCGAGCCGTTTTCCCCTTAAACCGGAATCTTCTATTGACAAACGGTCTATCCCGTTCATTATTTCCATTTTTTACCTCCGTAAAAAAATTATTATGATTAATTTTATCTGCCTTAAATCTGTTCTGTCAAGCTAAACCAAAAAAAATCCATAAAATTAAATTATATTTCCATTAACCAAAAGAAATTTATGGACGAATAAAAAATCACATAATACATTTAACTGATTCAATTATAAATGTTTGTCCATAATACAGATACATTATGGACAGACTACTTTCAAACCAATTATTTCTTTTGAAGGAGAAAATTATGAAAAAAATAATTTTGGTTCTTCTTTTGGCCTTTGCCGTTTGTACTGTAATTTCTGCAAGCGGTACAGGCCAGGGGAGTGCAGCGGATCTGGGCGCGCCGGTTTCACTGGTGCTGTGGACCCATGAAGATCCGAACAGGAGTATTCTTGAAAAGAATTTTGTTGAACAATTCAGGGCAGCCAATCCGAATGTCAGCATCGATTACCAGCAGTACCCTTCAGGGCAGATGCGCGAACTTTTGACTGCGGCCTTTTCGGCGAACCAAGGGCCGAATATTTTTAACCAGAGTCAATCGGTTATACGCCAGTTTGTTCTTGAAGGCCGGACTGAAGCCCTCGATCCGGCCTGGATTGGGGAGAGGTCCATCAATAACGTTATTGGCCGCTACCTTCCCGGAGCTCTCGAAGCAGTGGAGCTTGGCGGGAAAATTTACGGTCTTCCGCTTGAATACACCAATCACTGTATGTATCTGAACAAGAAAATATTCCGCGATGCCGGACTTAATCCCGATACCGATTATCCTAAAACCTGGGAAGATGTTATGACCATAAGCGAAAAACTTGTACAGAGAAACGGTGAAATTGTCACCCGCCGCGGGTTTGATTTCCGCTATCCGGAATACACTTCGAGTTTTCTGCCGATGGTAATCCAGCTTGGAGGCCAGCTTGTCAGTGATGACGG
>Ga0123354_10012844_pt1 | contig 12973 bp, 6 predicted proteins | sample TergutLab28metaG_2_FD_97872 | JGI IMG/M metagenome (GOLD analysis project Ga0123354, IMG submission 97872) | Labiotermes labralis P4 segment gut microbial communities from Petit-Saut dam, French Guiana - Lab288 P4 | ecosystem: Host-associated > Arthropoda: Insects > Digestive system > Gut ...
GCCGGAATTATTTTTTTAATTTTAGCACACCCTGTATATAAAATGTGAATAATACAGGCACCAAATACGTTAGAATTATGAAACAAACTGCATTTTGAAGAGAAAAAACGGAGAGTATATACCATGTTTAAAATATTCAGTACCTATATTTTTTTAATAAATATATAAAATGCAACTTTACAGGTTAGCAGTGCGGTACGACCACTATAGTCGACATTAGGCGTCAAAAGGTTAAGATGCCGGCTTGGCGGTGACTACGCGCATATGTGACATTGGACAAAACGTTTTACAATCTTCTTTCAAACAGGAAGTAACAGCAGCCACAGTTACTGGCACATTTTCTTTTTCATCGCATTCCTAGAGCAAGCCTTAATTAGAAACATAATAATTATACTGTGCATTAATTATACAGTTATACTTATAGTATGCATTAGTAATAAGGGCGCAATAATTAATAATAACTATGGAAGTCTCTAAGACGTTACTGAGCTCTTCGTATAGGGTGGACAAGCTAAAGTATTTCTTCGAAATTTACAGACAGTCTGAACACGCGCCCTCAAAACAGTTCGCCAACTCTTACATACGGGAAGTGGAGGTGTAGGTACGTGAATTCTCAGATGGAAGTAAGTGATAGTTCTCACAGGCATGTAAAGTAACACACTGAAGCGAAAATTTCAATAAATATTCTAATGTCGTGTACGACTTACATACAGAAGGTAACGGATAAGAGAAAAGAGAAGTTTAGTAGTGTGAAACGAAAGGGGTTGAGGAGAGAGTACATAGCCTGCTGTACAAGAAATGAGTAGCAGGTTATCGTGGTTTAGAACTGGGAGTAGCGTAACTGAGGGTGTTTGGAGGGGAGAGGTTGGAAAGGAAAGATCCCTCTCTCTAGTTGTGAAGTGCACGGAACAGCAGAGGTGGAGACACCTACAGTTGCCAAGGAAATGGCTGAGTGTTAGCGAACGTAGAGCGTACAGGAAAATATGGAAATGTAATAACACTACAGGATTTAAACCTTGAGCAAATTCTTGTGCAAGGTCAGATGTACGTGCACATGTAAATGGGAAAACAAAAAGTAAACTGCTGCACAGGAAATAAGGGTGAAGGGACAAGTACATTAGAGTTGATATGGCCTGCTTAGGGCAGAGTTTTCGAACTTTTTCACTGGCTTACTGCTAAAGGAAATGTAACATTTTCAGGACACAGCCAACAGTTTTTTGCACTCAAATATATATAAGCTGAAATAATCAAGACTGGCTGAGAGCGGGGAGGAGTTATGCAATGTTACCAAGCATTCTGCTTATTAGCAAATATATGTAACTTACGTTCTGCTCTGTCTTTTAGATTTTTATCTTTTTTATATATTTCAATTTTTAATGCCTCTTACCAGCCAGCAATTGTTGACCCGCTCATGTCACAGAGAAACAAATCAAGTGACTGGGGCATTATTAATAAAACTAGACTTACCAAACCTGCTTAATGCAAAATCCTAATATTAGCATACGCAGTGTTTTGTACAAATGGACTTTAATAATAAATTTTTATGATTATTTTGAGGCGCGACACCGCCCCCCCCCTAGTGGGCCAGGGCCTCCTCATTCACGAGGTTTCTAGATCACACACAACGACGCACAACATTTGGTAGACTCCTCTGGACGAGTGATCAGTTCGTTGCAGAGACCTCTACCTGACAACACACAACACTCACAACAGACAGACATTCATGCTTCCGATGGGATTTGAACCCACAAACTCATCATGCAAGTGGCCACAGACCTACGCCTTAGACCGCGAGGCCACTGTGACCGGCTTTATGGTTATTACTCTTATTATTTAAAGACGCTAAAGCCCACGGGGTTCAGTCACTGATGTACAGATCAAGTCTTTCTTTATTTCTGGCACTCCAATCCCCAGCTCCTTTATACACAAGCACTAAACTCAAGATACTTACTGAGTATGAAGGCAGACCGACCAGAGAGCCGGTCTGAAGCTGGCAGAGACCAGAAAACTTTCCTTTCCCACCGGGATTCTAACGTCGATTTTCTATTGTTTAACCCCGAGCCTGGCGATTACAGTGACTGAGCTACCAACATCTACATGTGCGTACAAAGTACGTAACGAAGGGTAAAGTTTATGATTAGGTATAATCTGCATACACTGCAAAATAAGTGCATGAATATAGACTAAAGTAGACTTATCTTATGCTATAATACGCAGTGTACGGGGGTTGCTCAGAAAATAATGCCCCACATTCTTTTTTTTTTTTTGGAAACTATTTAATCAGAATGTATGAAATTCACGCACAGAATAACTGGATGTTTCCTTTACACATGTTATTTTTCCACACAATCTCCATCTACGTCTACGGTCTTACGCCAGCGGAAAGAAGGACATGCATGCCTTCCCTGCACCAGCTCGTTTCCTGTTCCTCACTGCATGAATCATGCTCTCATCATCTTCGTATATTGGTAATTAAATACGAATTGGCATGGCATAATTTTCCACAAGTGCCTTTTTGAAAACTTCAAATCTCATACAACCTGAACATATTCAGAAATATGCCCGTAGCGCAGTAATACCAGACAGTTATATCGCGTTTGAATACATACTTCGAAAACACTAAGACATAGTGAAGAGCTCAATGGAAGTCCGGCTCTTGTTTCTTTTTTCCACAATTTTCAGTGTATCGTGTCACTATAAACTTTAGCTGTTATGTAATTCTACATGCAGAGTATCAGCTACTGCTCTTCAAGTCCATCTGAAACATAAATATGTCGGATTATTTGCACTAAAATTTTAGTGCAAATAATCCGCTATCGAACTTCATAAAAACCAGTTTGGATATGCCAACGTAACGAACTTAATATGTCCATTTCTTGAAACTTTTTGCTGCGAAAGTGCCTAATTTTCAGAAAATTTCACTTAAGTTTTGACGAAGCATCAAATAGTTCTAGTGGTCACCCATGTTTCATTTCGCCATGTGCCTGTCCTTTCAATATATCTGATCATCGGACCGTAATTTTCCGGACTCCGTCAAGTTAGGCCTTTAACAATTCCTGCTCGCAGTCTACCTTGCCGTCGCCAATATGAACTTTGTATTTCTCCGTACAAAGTTCCCCACGTCTAGTTACAAAGCTTCAACAATTATCACTGTGCAACAGAACGGAATAATTGGTTGAACATGGTGGCTGCATCATTAATTCATGTTTTCTAACTGATTACTTCGGTAGAAGTTTTCTTCTTTCACAAACGCGATATTGTACAAATGTCACAAGTTATACGTCCCTGTGCTTAATTAGGCACTAACCTGTGAGGTATACAGAGTAGTATAGATACAGATCTGCATGTTCATAACGTCGACACTAGATGTGCGTGGGTTTTCAGCTCCACGTTCCGGCCCATTCACCTGGTGATGAGTCCTCAATACCCATTGGATGGGGTGTTGTTTTGACGTCAGGTACGTTCTTGGTGTACTGGAAAACCGAATAGTTTCTCCGCTTGCATGGGTTTGAACACCGTCTCTCGGCCCTCGTTCCGAGGCCTAATTCAGTGCAGAAACTGTAATTTTCGCAGGTGTTCAGAGGCGGTACCCAATCTGTAAAGATGGATTACTCTGTGCCCCTGCCGGACATCAAACCCAAATAACCCGGTCACCTGGCCAGCAGCCTATAATTCATTGCCGAACTAAAGTAGACAAACACCTGACTGTATAGACTAGATTCTTCCTTGAGAATCTAACAGGTCCTCCACTAGTTCTGAAATTTCCCGCATTTTATGGAACCCAAAGGTGTCGAAGCCGCTCGTTCCAGGTTCGAACTCGGGAACATTCTTCCTTGAGGTGTAATGGTTTTATTTAAAACTAACATAATTTTTTTACTGTTTGCGACGGCAAGTCAACATTTGTTAAGCGGAGCGCTTAACAACCGTTATTGCAGGTGCGCAGGGTTCGTATTACAGAATGGATGTCAGATGACCATAAAACTGACATTTGTGGTGAAAGCATTATCCATGGGATTACTTCGGAAATATCAAGACAGCGAGCAGAACGTAAGTGTGTGTGTTCTGGTAAACATTAAGTGGTTCGACTTCAATAAAAGAGATTGTTTGCTGTAATTTTGATTTGGTGTATCTTCCCTGTCGTCTCCACCCCCCCCTCCCCTTATTCCTAGTGACGAGGAGAATCACTAGAAATACCGGGTGCAGTTCATTACCGCATTCGCAAGAGCCCGTAACGTGTCCCCAGTCCCAAGTAACAGTTATCCAGTCCACGTCATCCTATTCCGTTTCTCTTAGATTCGTTTTAATATTACCCTCCCATGCACGCCTGCGTCTTACAAGTGGGCCCTTTCCTTAAGGTTTGCCCACCAGAAAGCTAAATGCTCCTCTTTTGTACCCCATGCATGCCTCATGCCCCGCAAATCTCATTCTTCTCGACTGGATCACCCGAAAAATAATTTGTGACTACCGAAAATAAAGCTCCCGTCATGTAGTCTTCTCCATTACCCTGTTACCTTGTCACTGGTAGGGAGATACACAGATTGTTGGATAATTAGTTGAGACGAATAAGTAAAGAGTGCGTAAATAAATGTACCATAGGCAAACGTAATTCATATCTGCATTTTCTCTCATCCAACTGTCTGACATATCGCACCGTAATCCTAGACTGTGATTAACTAACTGCAGTGGCGTATACAGGAATTTTGTTCCCGGGGGTTCAACAAATTCAGTTGAGGACAGAGGACAGAGAGAATGGGGATCTGGGGGCGGTAGCCCCCTAGTCAGGTTTTCTGGAGGCAGCTGTAATTTGGTACAAGAAATTTCATTTCACATAGTAAAATTTTCTTAATTTTTGGTACTTTAAGACTATTTATGAAGACAACCCATTTATTTGTCACTGCTACTGTAAAACAGTTGCTAACCGGCGGTAGTTTTAGAACTTTACTGCCTTTTTTCCTAACATCTCAGGGTGTTGGCGTCCTAAATTCAGCAATTTTTAACGGTTTTCACAATCGGGTTGAGTTTGGCACGATTTTGGAGGGCCTTCACAATTTCGGGGGGGGGGGGTGGGATTTTAGCACCCCAAACCCCCTCCCCCCCTCCTCGGTACGCCACTGACTAACTGCATTACAGTTACTCAGCGCTAGGACCAACGCCAGCGACACAATTCCGACCAGGTGTATTGGCAAAACTTCAAACAAGTGCGACGAGGAGAGGGCGGAGCATTTCCAGTGTCATGAATCACGAAACTGATTGTGCGTTACAAAAAGAATCAAGGCCCGACACCTGGCCGATCCCTTCCCCCCGCAACTGCTGTAATGACTGTGTCAGGGCGTAAATATTTATTGCAGTCGAGTACACACCCATTTAACTGTTCCAAAACAGCCGATGTTGTCTGAAGTGTGGTTTGCAGTGGGTGGTCCGCGACTCTTCTGAATTCAAGTACACTTCACATTCTACACTCCAGTTTCCCCTTACAATCAATATTGATTGTGTCACAATAATATTCTATAGGTCTCACGATCGAACCTCAAAATCAGGTAATCTGACTGAAGATTTCAACACGCTCCCTAATCTCCCCCGTGTCAGTCACGGTCTATACAATACGACGCCATACAGTTTATTTTTCGTACACAGGCAGCCACTGCCGTAAGAACGCCAAATATCTACGTTAACGAGGTCTTCGCTATTCTGGGATGTGTGCGTGGCGCAGGTGAGTTTGCTACCGACGTTTAAAAACATCGTGTAAGTACCATTTTCATGTGTTTAGCGGACCAAGACTTGGACTGCGTGACCCTTGAAGATTTGATCGACAAGCTGTTCCGAAACGTCGATAACAAACTACCACCCTACACAGCGCAATATTCCAGAAGAGAGAGACCTCAAATAAACAGCGGTAGAAGTCTGAAACCTCGCATTTCAGCTAGTGCTTGGACACTACGTAATTCCTTCAGTATTTTTTTGTTGGGGGGGGGGGGTTTAACTTTGCTCGTTGGGTCTGTTTTGCGCGTTTTGTTAAGAATAATCACAGAGCTAACCAACGGAATTTAAAGACTGTGTCACACGCCATTTTGTTTTATTTCAGTTTGAAGTTACTAAATAAATTGATATGCAAATTATATTGTTTCATTGCGGTATGTCAAATCAGAGCAAAACATTTAAGGTTTCTATTAGCCCCAGGCGGTGCCCAAATTGCCACACACTTTCAATACTTTTTTATCACACATGTTTGAAAACGGAAGCATTCAACGCAGAAAAGGAAACCTTAGAAGGCTGTGCGTGTTCAGCCAGATGGAGTCAAAGCAATGTAACATTTCCACAGCCTTGTGAATCAGTAAACCCAAACCCTCTGCGCTAGTTGATACGTCTGTGTTATTCTAAGCTTCAGCAAGAAGCGAGGAACATGACTCCTTTTGAAGCACAATGGTAACTATATGTACCACATGCCATGTCATGCATCAACTCTGCATTTCCCCTCACAATATATTTAAGTTTAAATATGATGCTCACAACCAGCAGCGACTACTCTCCTATAGAGCACTAACACGTTGGCCTTTCTAACTGAAACCCCTAATGTGCGTCGTGTAGTTTAAATTCGAATTTTAGGGTTACTTGTGAGATTTTCAGCATTAGAGGCTCCAGTAGGAAGTTTGAAATTTTTTAAACCAGACGAACTTACGAGAGAGCTTTGAAAATTAACACGTGAAGTGAAATTCAACAGCAAGTTACAACACGTGCAAATTCAGTTTCCAAATTGTGTCCCTGCGAACACGGTTAGAACACCGGGCAGATGTCCGTCAGGTCATCGATTACGCCGGACTTTCTCAACGTTGTACAATAAAAATGCAGAAAATTCGAAAAACTACTAATGACAAAAAGTAGATTGATGTCTGCTGCTTAATACAGTATCTCTTTCCTTATATTCTCAGTGACATCTGTGGGTTCAAGGCTGAATCGCACATTGTGTGTAGGCCCCCAACGGGGTTCTTCCTTCAATTAACCTCTTGACGCCTAATGTCAACTATAGTGGTCGTACCGCACCGCTAACCTCTAAAGTTGCATTTTATATATTTATTCAAAAAATATAGGTACTGAATATTTTAAATATGGTATATGCTCTCCTTTTTTTCTCTTCAAAATGCAGTTTGTTTCATAATTATAACGTATTTGGTTCCTGTATTATTCACATTTAATATACAGGTGTGCTAAAATTAAAAAAATAATTCCGGCGTCAAAAGGTTAACATTAAATAAATAAAGGGTGAAAAGGAAAACGAGGTATAAAATATACAGGTATGCGCGGCATAACAACGTTTCGATCAACGACGGACCGCATACATGACGGTGGTCCCATAAGATTATGATATTTTAATATAATATTACAATACAATATTGTAAAACCATTGTGTTACAACTGCCTACAGTATGCAGTACAGTAACATGCTGTACAGGCTCGTAGCCTAAGAACAACAAGCTACACTATATAGCCTAGGTGTGTAGTAAGGCTACACTGTACTGTCTACGTTTGTGTAAGTACACGTTCGCATAACGACGAAATCGCCTAACAACGCGTTACTCAGAACGTAACTCCGTCGTTAAGCGACGCATATCTGTACATACAGCGTGGAATTGTGGCACGTCCACGCAACGGTTGTTGCTATGGAAACGTAACAGTATGTTTCTTTGTATTGTTGTTGGCGTAGATGTAGCTGTCAACAGTACAAATGTGTTTAGTGTTTCCATGGAAACGAAACAATGGGTTCCCTTTGGACTGCTGTCGAGCTGCAGATCATTTCGTACTGTTTTTCACAATAAATATTGCAAGTGTGTCTGTAGAACGGCCTTGGTTATCCCGCATGCAAATCATATCTTTTCTGCTTCACTTTATATTGTCAACTGTGGCCTCTCTGCTTCTATCTTATTTTTCCACATTACTTCATAAATGGTACGATTTTCGGAAATATTCGCTGAACATGAAAAGAGTGATTTGATTTTCTCCACAACTTTGAAATATTTCTCATTCTGAGAAGAATTCAGCAAGATCTTATCATAAACGCACATAGTTCTTCATGTAAAGTACCCAATGGTCTTGTCACATTGTAATGAGGCTTGAATTTTCCCAACATATTTTCGAAAGAAACCTCAAATCTCAAATTTCATGAAAATCCGCAGAGCGGGAGCAAAGTTGTTCCATGCAGACAGACGGGGAGACAGAAACACCGAAGGAAGGACGGACAGACAGACTTGACAAAGCTAATAATCGCTTTTTGGAGTTTTGCAAACGCGCGAAAAATGTATCGAAGAACAATGACAAACAGCATTCTGAAAAAAGAAACAAAATCCAATTTTTTTGCACTCTTTTTTCCCATGAGATACTTGATGTCCAACATTTCGACATACATGGTGCCCACAATAGTTCTGTGACACGACTAATCAGAACACTGCCATAACCAGTGGCTCAGTGTCGTAAGTGACCATTCGCAGTTAACCATCCGGAGTAGACCCTAATTCCAAAACTGAAGTCTGTTCAGTTGATCAAGATATTTTTCTTCCATTATAGAAATACAACTTTCACTCCTGCGTTCGCAAGAGCCAGCCATAATGTAACTGTGCCCTATTTACCCATTTCGAAATTCAAGCTGTCCTGCTATTTCATTTAGATCCACTTTAATATTATCGCCACTCTACTACTTCATATCTTTCCTTCAGAGTTTCCGACAAAACATTACATCTGTTTAACAACTAGCCCACATATGTACGGCATTCCACATTCCCCTGATATCCCGTTTTCCCTGAATTGTATACTCCAGCAATAAATAAAAAAACCATAAAGTTTCAAAAAAAGTTTAATTTTTTCTAGTCTCATGTTAGTTAGTTTCGCGTAAGTTCAAATAACGCAGATATTAAGAATATGTGGCGCTCTATCTTCATTCCCCTACGTTTTGACAGCGAAGGGAATGGTTACAAATACAATCCATAGAGCCTTCTACATCACTTCTTATTCGTCCTGGATCTACCAATCGATTAGTCTTGGCGTCTTAGTTTATGTTTTATTGTGTTTTAACAAAGGAATGCTGATGCTATTTCCCGCGCCGTGTTTTCATTACTGAGTTATGTGTATTAATTCTCTCTTTACGCACAACACTTCGCGTGGTTAATTAGTTACCCCCCTCAAACCGAAAATGAAATGAAATATTCGCGCGAACCTGCATCTTATTATTTGACATTACACAAGAAATATGTTATCACAAGTTGTGTGTAGTACCAACGATTATTACCATATACCACTTTAATGCCACGAGTAGGCGACGGTCGCTATATCGTTCCTGGCTCAAAAACCCGCCATCTGCCCCTATAGTTAATAACGACTGAAGAAAATTAAAATCAGCCAACTGGCATTTCCTCCACTTACATAGCTATCATACCAGTTTCCGTAAGGAACGTTCAAACACTTCAAGACTTGCAATGGAGGACTTGCAGTACAGTCATTTTACTCATCTTTTCTTATTTTAAAAAGAAAATTAGGTTTAAAAGATACAGGACTGGAACTACGGTCTGGTAAAATCTCTGTTCTTCTAGGGGAGGTCCAGCTCCAGCTTTTCTCCATCGTTGGGGCCGTGTGTAGCGGAATGGCCAGCTTCACGATCTGGTAGCTTTATTCCGTTGGAATAGACCCTGGTATCTTTTGGGTAGAAGGCTGGGTGGGTTCCAGAACCCGTCTCGAAGCAACAGAAAACAGAGAAACTCCAACAATCGCCAGAAATCTAACTCAAATACAGCCGTCGTCCAGCTTGGCACATAACACTGCACTACCTGGGCTACCCGCCTGTTAACTTTAATCTCACAGTTTATAGTTAAAGCGAAACCAAATGCCCTGTGAATCTGACACACCGTCCTTTAATGAGCTAAGCGACAAGTGCGCTGTTCATTATGCAATTGACGGTGGTCAGTATGAGAAACACAACTCGCCGCCGCGTGTAAATAATTAAAGTGGCCGCCCTCCTGCCAACAGTTTGTGGCAACCAGAAGCTGTCACAATTGTGTTTGCTATACCCCCAGTTGAGACTAAACAAAGAGGATCTTGAACACCAGTTGAATGATAATGGTGGAAATTTATCCGTTTGTCGCTCATTATGAAATATTTATGATCTCCCAACGTTTTCCATGCAGATTCCAGGCTGTTGGACCTCTGGCCATCTTGAAACTCTGGTGTTGTTTACCTGTTCTACACGTTTTATTTAAAGCTGTCTTGTGTAAATTGTTGTTTAGACATCTTGTGTTTATTGTTGTAGTTGTCTTGTGTGTATTGTTGTCATCTAATATGTTCATGTGTGCTTATTGTGCTACGTGTGTATTGCTGTTTTTACTTTAGATGCCGGACTGCTGGCTAGAAGTCAATATTCGGAAGGTCCTGCGACCGGCCACCTCGACACAGGTTTTTCTTGCTTTCCCTGTGTCTATAAGCAAATGCTAAGATGGTTCCCAAAATTCCCAGTTGCCACTACATGCTTCTCATGTAGCCCCCCCGACTTAAATTTATTTGTAACCAGTTTCATATTTTGTATACATGTAAAATAACAACTGCCACCGGGTGACAAACAAATTGCACTTAATACTACTACTACTATTAATAATAATAATAATAATAAAACTTGACATATTCTGCTGTGAGGACAGTTATAAATAATAATTATTATTATTATTATCATTATTATTATTATTAATATAACTGTCCTCACAGCAGAATATGTCAAGTTTCTAAGAGAAATTGCCGACGAACTCACAAGAGAGGGAAGTGTTCACCAGTTTGTGGATCTGAACCGACCTTGGGGATGGACAACCAGCATATGGCAAGGTGGCGACTTCTTATCAGTACCCAAAGACAAGCTCAAAAATTAATTTCGGGCCCTAGTTTGACTGTAAAAACCAGACTCCGTTGACAGGACACAAACCAGGGCTGTTACCGACCTCCTTACGGAACATAACACCCTCAGAAGACATCTTTACTTAATGTGGCAGATCAGCAGCCCCTTATGTAGGAGGTATTGAGCAGAGGATGAAACCTCAGCTCACATTGTGTAGTGTGAAGCTTTGGCCACACTCAGACACGCATATTTGGGTTCCTCTTTCTTGGACCCAGACGATGTTAGAAGTTTAAACCTTGGGGCAATCTGGAACTTTAGTAAAGGAACAGGGTTTCCATGACTTGGATATCGGATTATGTGGCACAAAGGGACTGTCCAAAATCCCGAGTTGCAACCGAATCGAAAGGGCTTGCACCCATTTGCTATTCTATTCTATTCCAAACGTTCTAAGAGGGTTAAGTCCTAAGATATTATGTGGTCAGACGCTGACCGCTTAACAAGTTGTATGAGATTTAGTACCGGTTATTTTCATGCTATACCTGTGGCAGAAGAAGTTGTACTGGAGCAGGATTCTCTTCGAAGTCAGTGTTATGGCGTCATATGCCTCCATAACACTGACAACATCTGTACCGACACACACAGTTGAACAAGATTTGTAATTTTAGCTAAGTACTGGTCGTGGTTCCCTGATGTTGGTTCGTGCGTAAACCGAAACATGTTGGAGCGACTGTTGTAAGTTTAATTGTTCTTAACATTTTAACGATTTTATATAATTGAGTGCATTAGTTGGACAATAAACAATTGACAGTAAATGGAATTTGTTTCTTCGACTGGATTTACTTCAATTCACTCGCGACGATCAATCAGGATGACCAAAGTGTCGCCTCGTCTGGCTCGAGGAACATAAAGCTACAAACAGGGTTTTAGTTTGTCAGTATTTGCTGGTTCATTAACGATTATGAATTATTATTAAAAGTAACACTCTTAATGTCGATTTGCCATACACAATAATTAGTTATCGTATAGTACTTAAGTATTCGCTGAATGTACTGTTATATAATGCAGTAGTATATTGCACACGCAAGTTCACTTAATACTGTTCGTTCAATTGATATTATTAACACCTTGATTGTTGATAAATACACACAAGCATACACTCCTTATGAGTATTGAATGTGATTACTGCCCTATGCAGCCCAGAATTATCACCTTTGTTATATCACAATTAAAATGAGACGTGCTCCCTACTTATTCCCCCTTGGATTGCTACACACGCACACACTGACGCTGAAAGACTCCGACTGGCTGAAGCCACGCTGAGTTCAGACAAAGAAAGGAAGCTATGACGTCATATACCCGCGTTAATCTTGCTCCCAAAGATGCTGTGTAACACACACAAATTAAAATAACAAAACAAAAATATAGCAAATTAGTTATTATAAAATTTGCCCTTAGCGTAACACAAAGTGTACCTACTTTTTCATGAAACTCATGAACAAGAAAAAGAGGCAGAACGCCTGTAACTTGTTCTCTCACAAGAAGAAAAGGTACGGATATTTCGGATCGCAGTGCTGAAGACATTGCCAAAACACAACAGTAAACACTGCATACTTGTAACTTCGTAGCTGACAGTTCCTATGTAATGACGGAAATGTTATCATTTCAGAGGTACGGGAGAAAAGAAACAGTAGCAATAACGAAGTAGCAGAGGTAAAACAGACATGATCAACAGAGAAAAAATAAAGAAATATTAGAGGAGAAAGGAAGAAAGAAAGAAAATCAAGCATGAGCGAAAGGAACGAGTGAAAGTAAAGAGTTAAACAAAGAAACAGCAACAGAATCCCTCACCAAAAGTGACGGTAGGACATATATGTTTTAGGACTCCTTCAGTGACGGTGAAGACAATACGACCCATTGCAACGTAGGCTATTTGCTGTCGAAACGGCGTCACATCTCAGAATTCACGACATTCAGCAATACCGCTGTGAAAACCTGAAGTGTTGCAGACATTAACTTCACTTCAGTGCACATGGTAAGAAATATACAGCATCACAACACACACACACACCACATAAACCACACACACACACACACACCACACACACACACCAC
>Ga0123354_10012845_pt1 | contig 12972 bp, 4 predicted proteins | sample TergutLab28metaG_2_FD_97872 | JGI IMG/M metagenome (GOLD analysis project Ga0123354, IMG submission 97872) | Labiotermes labralis P4 segment gut microbial communities from Petit-Saut dam, French Guiana - Lab288 P4 | ecosystem: Host-associated > Arthropoda: Insects > Digestive system > Gut ...
AAAAACAAACAAAAAAAATAAAAAAGATCTCCGCGGGTTTGTTTTATCAATAAGGCATGGGGGGGGGGGGGGGAGGGGGGACTACACAACCCACAAGAAACTGTGGACAGGAGCCAAAACTGTCCTACAGTGAAAGTGTGATGAGAGATGACACATCACAGAATTTTCAGTCCATATATTTTATGAGATAAAAATTCATAATGATAATTCCCTATGTTTCAAAATTTTGTTTTCCTGGATTATGCATTGCCCATACTTACTTTGGGGACCGCGATAGCACAGTGGTTAAGGTGCTATGCTATAAATCGGAAGGTCGCTGGTTCAATTCCAGATGGTGTCACTGGAATTTTTCATTGACATAATCCTTCCAATTGCACTATGGCCCTGGGGTTGACTCAGCCTCTAACAGAAATGAGTACCAGGAGTATTTCCTGGGGGTAAAAGAGGCCGGAGCGTAAGGCTGACAACCTTACCACCATCCCGGGCCATTGTCATGTAATCTGGGAACCTTAACTTCCTGGAACTCTCTGGGAACCTCAGGCCTGTAATGGGACTGATTTACCTTTTACCATACTTACTTACTCAATGGAGCAGAGTTCTTTTTGAGAAGCTAACCAATGTTCATCTAGTCAAGAAATTCCCCACATTTTATGGCACCTGAAGGTTCATTACCGCATTTACAAGTAACTACCACCTGTCCCTATCCTAAGCCAGCTTGATCCAGTCCATTCCCCCACATCCCACTTCCTGAAGATCCATCTTAATATTATCCTCCCATCTATGCCTGGGTCTCTCCAGTGGTCTCTTTTCCTCAGGTTTCCCCACCAAAACCCTGTACACACCTCCCCACTCCCCCATATGTGCCACATGCCCCACCCATATCATTCTTCTCGATTTTATCACTCCCACAATATTGGGTGAGCTGTACATATCATTGAGTTCCTCATTATGTAGTTTTCTCCACTACCTTGTTACCTCGTACCTCTTATGCCCAAATATTCTCAACACCCTATTCTCAAACACCATAAGCCTATGTTCCTCCCTCAATGTGAGTGACCAACTCTCACACCCACACAAAACAATAGGCAAAATTATAGTTCTGTATATCTTAATCTTTAAAATTTTGGATAGAAAAAGATTCTGCATCGAATGATAGAAAGCATTCCCTGACTTCAATCTGCTCTTAATTTCTTCTTAAATAGGATTTTGATTGTTAAGGTTGTTCCCAAATATTTGAACTCTTCCACTCTCTCCAAGGAACTATATCTATATTTATACTGTGACTTCATCCTGCATTCTGATCTCGAGACATGACTAGGTACTCAGATTTATCAGCATTCACTTCTAGTCCATTCTCCTTACTAGCCACTACCAAAGCTTCTGCATTTTCCTTTATAGTAGGTATGCTTCCTCCTAACATATTAACATCATCAGCAGAAACCAGAAGCTGATGCATACCATTTAATTTCAAGCCATCCTGGTTTACCTTAAACCTCCTAATAGTATACTCGAAAGCAAAGCTGAAGAGCAATGGCGAAAGAGCATCTCCTTGTTGCAAACCATTCCTAATAGGAAACAAGTCAGACAAATTCTTGCCTATGCGGACTGTGCTATATGTTTCAATCAGACACATTTTTATCAGTATAACCAGTTTCATGGGGATACCAAACTGAATGAAAATGTTATACAAGACCTCCCTCCTAACTGAATTATAAGCGTTGTTGAAGTCCATTAAGAGATGAGCACTGCTTCACTGTATTCCCATTTTCTCTCAAGTATTTGACAAATGCAAAATATATGATCAGTAGTTAAACTGTTGTGTCAAAATCCACACTTCTGATCCCCAGTAATATGTTCTGTGTATTGAGTTAACCTGGACAGCAGGATGTTGAATAAAATTTTGTACGTAGTTGGCAAAAGTAATATGACCCTATAGTTACTACAATCCGTTTTATCGCCCTTCTCATAAATACGTAAAATGATTGACTTTTTCCACTCCTCAGGCAATTCCTCCTTATTCCAAATAGAAACAATAAGTTTATGGATCTCATAGCAAACTGTTCTACACCCTGCCTTTATCAATTCTGTTGGTATTTGATCAAAACCTGGTGATTTGACTTTTTAGCTTCTCTATAGCCAGCTCAACCTCAGAGGCACTTGGCTCAGGTACTAGTGGTTCTTGTGTGTGTATTTCTGTCTGACTAACATCATTAACCCCATGTTCATTCAATAGCTGCGAGAAACCACCTAGCCAAAATACTGTGGGAGTCTGCAACCAAATCACCCTTCTCATTCTTTACAATATAAGTTCTAGGCTGGTAACCTACCTTGAAGTCACTGATGCCCCTATACAAATCCCTAATATTTTTTATCTTACTGTCAGTGTCAAGGTCCTCAATTCTAGCTTTAAGATTTTCCTTCTTTTTGTTCCTGCAATGTCTGCTAGCTTCATGTCTTACATTGTTCAGATTATCTACAATGCTTTGCCTTGGATCCTGTACCCACTGCACTTTTGCCTGCTTCCTTTGGTCTAAAAAATGTAAACATTCTTCATCAAACCTTGGTTTATACTGCTTCAATTCATACAGACCTAGACTCTCTTTAGCTAAGATTTTTATATTCTCTTTAATGTTCTCCCAAGCCCCATTTATGTCCTCCCCATCACCTAAGTTCTACAGTACAAACAGTATGAAAAATGTTTTCCTACCTATCATACCCATAAAACATATGGAAAACTTTGCATTCTTCACATACGGCACTGAATGCATAAGTTCATAACAATTTAATTTCTCTCTGCATTTGAACAGACATTCTGTGGTGTGCCTGTTATTGCCATAAAAATAATCAGTCCAAGATTTATTGAGCTTGTTCACTAAGTGCAGACAGAAAAGTCATGGACAACAGAATATACATATTAAGTATTCCCAAAAAATGGGTCAGATGTACAGTGAATCCATGCAGCAGTTCCATTATACAAACTTCAGTCTCAATATACCCAAGAATGTAACACGTGAAGGTTGCAAAAGAATTAAAGCAGGTGTGAGGACTGATGCCAATACATGTCAGACCAACAGACAGTATTTTATATTACATCAAAACATTAAGAACAAATGAAGACACAGGTATTGTATACTACAGCTACTAGGTGATTTTGGAATGTGGAAATTCATATGTGCCACATACTGAAGAAATTATTGGCGCAATTACAGTAGGTACAAATGCCTGCTAGTGCAATGCAGCTAGTTTTGCACCAATTCAGCAGCTAGTAACTAGTTGTGCTTCATTTAAGTTGCTAATCATTCATGGCAATGTTTTAACAGGATAAGCTTAACGTTTTGGTCGGTGGGTAACATTCCTGCCTAGCATTCTGGATGCCCTGTTTTAAAAACTCTGTTCACAGTTTGACAACAGTGGCAGCTTTACTATGGTTTATCTCACTCCACGATTCCTTTCACATACTATACAGCTCATTATTCATTATCATTCTACACCATCTACCAATATCTAGTCTCGCCTACTGACAGCGCCTTTAAATATACCATAAATTTTTGCATGGTAATTTCAAGTCTTCAAACAAACCAACTCGAAGTAAGTTTAAAAAGCAGTTTAACACACGGTAACCTATCCAGTTCTTTCTCAAGATCCATACGATGCATTTAGCCTGCCCCCGGGAATCATTTCCTTAACCTATTAACTTACTATCTCCCTGTCCGGTGATCATATTTACGATCCCAACCAGGAGGAAGAGCACCACTTTCCCGATTTTCTGCCATTTTTAAACGACGTGAATAAATTGTTCCTCGTTCTGTGGTTATGGTCACGGATTACAGTACAGCATTTCTTCACTACCCAACACAGATCGTTTATGACCACGGTTGTCTTCCCACTGCTCCGTTGAAAATGAGATACGGGTTTAACGAAGCTGCGTTGTGGGCAAATGATTGTGACGAGTTTAGCGCAGGAAAGTACGAAAGTGTTAATTGTAATTGATCGGTGTTTTGAGTATTATATTTCAAAGCTTTCGTCGTCAGTACGCCAGTCTTTATAGCGAAGGAAATGACAGTGAATGCGAATACGATCACAATATTCGAATATTCCGTCGATAGAAGAGGAACGAAACGGTCGCGCCGGAAACATGTATTTCCGAGTGTAAATTGTCGCTGCATATAAACTACTTGCAAAGTTCGTACTGTCTACAAATTTGTTTAACTAGGTCTGTGGAACATTGTAGTTAAATAGGCAAACTTGGGCAGTTGCTGTTCGTACTGTACTAGCGACAGTGGTCTTTTTCACGCCACACATGCAGTGCACGTGATAAGCATTACTTCTTGGACCGCTGGATCCTTGAAGGCGGGACCGATAGGTTGTTCCGAAACGTCGGTAACGTAACTGCCAATGTACACTGCGTAACATCGTAGCAGAGTGATGATCTCATTTACACCACGACGGAAAGCTGAAATCAATTTAACTATGTTTTGACTATGTACAATAGATCGGAGACTATGTACATGTTTACCGCGGACCTTTAATTCGGCCGTGTTAGGCCTATCGTTTAGTTTGAACTTGGCTGACGCTGAACGTTACACTGTCTGCAATCTATGATGTTACATTGTTTCAGACAAGGCACATTTGCATTATTCACCTAGTTTTAGTTTATTTTCAATCCTAAACAGGCGTTTTAGGTCAGCATGCTATTTGTGAATATGTTCCCCCATACAAACAAGATAAAATAACGGTGTACTAATAATAGATGTGTGGGGCCTTAATTGAATGCTGTGGGTTAGCTGGCTTTGAATTCCTCTCAGAATTTTTTGTAGTGTAGGATTGATATAAGAATTTTCTGCTGTAGCTGACCAAAAATAATTTATTTCAACCTTTTTCCAGTATCTACCCCCCCCCCCCAACTGCTAATTCTTTTAATTTTAAATTTATTAAGCCAGGGGTTAAATTTATTAAATTGTGGGGAGTGTGTATGTTTTATTTCGTTTCCAATTGAAAGTGTAATGTAAGAATAAACAGTCCTGTCTATATTTCACATCTATGCACACCTGTGAACAGTAATATGTAATAGGATAAAAGTAGTCAGTATATTACGCAATATGAAAATTTATTGAACTCGCATTTTAAACCTCTGGTCCAAGGTGGTCATTTTGAAGTACTTAAATGAAATTCAAACACATATGTAAATGTTATTCACGCATTCATTTCACTATTTATTTAATTTTTTTTTCCACAAATTACTTATTGACACAGACCCAAACAGCATGAAAATCTTGAACGCTGCTATTAAAACATTACTACACGCAAAAATTGTACTAGAAGACCTAATGTCACTGCGTATGAAAACATGAAATTGCCAACTGCTGTACATAAAACAAGGAGTGGTTGTCAGCTGATAGGATGGAATTGTAATGTATATCAAAATTTACAGCCACACACAACACACTCTTGTACATTCATGTTCTTGTATAATGACCTGATGATGACTCATATTCAGGGTTAAAGCTAGTTGCCAAGTAAATGATCACAAATGTGTTTGTGTGATGGTAAACATTTTTACACATTGCAAGTGTTACACCTATGGGGATGTTTCATATAAAGGATGGAATTTTGTCTGGCATGCTGCACAGCTTCACTGTAAATGTCACATTTTGTGTAGAGACAAAATACACATAGGCCTATTTCACATATAAAACTTTCTTGCAGTAACTGACATGCTGAGTCATTCATATTGGATTTAAAGTTATTGTAACAATAACACACACAAAACAAAAGTTACTGAAAAATCGTGATAATGGCTCAGATCAATGAACATGACAAGAACCACAGTACCTGCAGGTAAATCAATGGTTGGAGTTCATTACCATTCAGGGTGTTTGAAAATATGGAAACAGTACCATGACTTACAGTGGTGCTGGACTAAACCCAGTCATTTATTGTCAGGAATATGAAGGTAATTGTAGAATGAAGCTGGCATCTTACCTCATTTTCATGAAGAATGGACTCGTGTCCTATCCTGGAATAGCTTAACTTTCACAGATCCCCATCCACTTTTATTCAACAGTGTCACATATGTGTAACTGCACCTGTCAGCATTTTCTCACTGCAGGGTCTTAAAAAACTTCGATTGCTTAAAGTAACAAAGTGGAACAAACCACAGTACATACTGATCTGATATTTCAGCTTGGCCAGTTCTATGTACTATAGAGAAACCACCAATTTTATAATCAAAAGTGATATGTAGAATAGAGTGTTTTCATGCTGGGAAGTTAAACCCTGTTACACAGTGTTACAGCTACCACCCCACTTTCCCCCGTACTTACTTGATTCTGTGAAATCAATAGTAATTTTTGTCCGTGTCCAAGATACATACACACCATACAATCATATAATTAAAAACAAATTGTATTGTCCACTACACAATATATACATATATATATGTATATTAGATATCCTAAAATAATTTAGGTACACTCATGCTGACATTACTACAACATTTACCACAAGGGAGAAAAGAGCATACATGCATAAAATGTAAAATGTGTTCATCAGTATTCTACAATGAAAATGCAAAGAATGCCTCCATGATAAGAATTGCATCTTAGATATTCTCATGTGAAGAAGGAGATATGGATAACTTTCAATATACTACATGCATGTTCCTAGTCCCTTAAGTGTGATTTCACTGTCAGCTATCATAAACTTCCACTGCCAAACTGGGTATACTGGACATACACTTTATTTATGCCCATGTGTATACATACATTTTTCCCTCTCATATTTACCTAATCAATTCTCTTCCCTCAGAGTCCCTTACCATTAACCAGCCTTTCCTTAATGTTACCCTAGCTGCACTTTTCCTGTTGCACTCTTTTCCTTTTTCCCTTGGCCACCTCTTCACTCACCACCATCACAGTCCATCAGGGCAAAACACCCCACACCACTATGTATGCAGCACAGCTCTACTATAACAGTGGCAGTAATACCATTAAAATTTTCCTCTGCATTTAACCGTGAAATTATGTTCTAATGCCAGTGTTTTCCCCCTGCCCCCAGAGGAATAGGTGCCAGTACTCACAAAGCAAAATAAATCATTCTACTCCCTACAGAAGAAGCCTGAGTAATGTAGTTGGTATAGCGACTGCTACGGGCTAGACGGTCTGTGGCTTGGATCCCAGTAGGGGGCAAGATACTTTTTCTTCTCCAAAATGTCCAGACCAGCCCTGGGGCCCACCCAGCCTCCTACTCAGTAGGTACTGAGATATTTCCTCCAAGTGTAGAGGGACCAGGGCATTAAGTTGGCCACTCATCTCCACCTAGCCCTGAGGTGAAGAATAAGTGGAACTCTGCTACTACTACGCCTACATGCCTTTGTGGCATGGACAGGTAAAATTTTACTTTATTTTATTCTCCTAATAAAAAGGTGCCAATAATGCCAGAAAAAAAAAGCATTAACATTCACATCCATGAAAAGAAACAGTCTACAAGAAACAGACAAGTAGATCCTATGGACAGTGAAAAGGTCCTTTGGTTCAATCCCAAGTTTGGGTATCATTGTTTTACTCATTAATACTCACAACACTGCTAACTTAATGCAGTGAAGTCACAATGATGGTCAGTGGGTACTCATGACAGGTTTGGGAGGTGCTGCTTCTGTCCCATCTTGAGGATACATTAACATATTATGGTACTGTACAAAATAATGGTCAACAATGACAAATGGACATGTGTATCCAGAACCTACCCACCAGAGAAAATATTGCATTTAAATTCTCTGTTCAGAATATTTGATACCATACATTACACATGAATAAAGAAAAAATGTACACTAAACATTAACACAAAATCATGTTCAATGTGAAAATCAGCAACACACTATTTGAAGTCACTTGAACAAATGTATGTACTGAATACGCAAGTCCCTTAGTTATTCATTACACATGTGACATCCAATAACTTCTTCCTGACTAGGCGAGAGGGTGGAAACTGAGTCACTTATAAAAATATGGCTGTCTTTGGTAAAACATAAAATAGTGTAAAAGACCAAGACATGCGGAAAACAAACTTCGGTCAATACTGCTGTCACTTCAGGGGGGAAGAAAAAAAACACTGTGCTTGATGAATGAACGAACAAATTCACAAATTAACCTACATCATTACAAGGAATGAAAATGTTACAGTCTACCAAGGTAAAAGGCTCATTCTTTTAAATTAGAAAACTTCAATATTTGTGCCTATACAAGACAAGAAGTGAGTTCCATACACAAATGAATACATCCAGTTATAAACATAGTCTTGATGTAGTCTCAGATGTCTTGTTCACAGTGCTGTCTTACATCCTTACAAATCCAGAAGCATACTTTGTTACTGTACACTCAGAAGTATTACAAGGAACTGTTTCAAATTAATTCTACTAATCTAAACATTTTCTCTTCCCTATATACATATACAAAATTATACAGTTAAAGGCATCTGCTTTCAAAGTACCATACTTATACAAACACAAAAATATTTGCTTCTCCCAAGTCAAACAAGATACATAATCCCTTGAAATTTACTACATTCTTTATACATACTGAGGGCATCCATTACTGTTATGGCAAAAGTTAAGGAAGCAGAATAGCATTCACGTCAATCAGTGGAATCAATTTGTCAGTGACTCTATATACCATTACTACTGTTTGTCATTTGTCTGTGTGTATGGACATACCATTGCTAGAAACACATAATGTTCTATTATGCAGAGACACTTTCAGTGAAATTGTCACTTACATAATTCATTACCTTACAAACAATAATATGGTCATTTCAATTTGTCAGTAAAGTTCAGGTCCATTCAGTGAATGTGTGCCAACACGTATTATTCATTTCACATAAATATTCCAATGAAATGGTGGTGTAACACACATAGAAATGTAATCATTAATAAGAAATGTCATTACAATGAGAATGATCATCATATAATCTTGGAAATGAAACACTTTTGTTCAAATACTGCATAATCATAAATCTCACAGATGGAACTGTGCACTAAGTACAGTAAATGCTGTACTGCCTATAGGCCATTCTTTTTTGGCCTAATGTTGGGACTTACATGTACACATCTGAGAAGCAAGGGAATTAGAAACCAAAAGTCGAAACAAATGAATTAGTCACTGCAAAAATTCTTGTTACCATGTTCACTGGTACTTCTCAAGCACTGTATCTTTCAACAGATTTGAAATATGAACTTAACATGAACAAACCTGTATAGTCAAACACTCGTTTATGGTTTCTTTGGGAAGCAGAGACTCTGAACAAACAAGAAACATTTTAAAGGAGAAAATTAATACTGAGATTCCTGACTTAGGCTTATAGAAACAATGTCAAATGAAGGAAACCTTTACACTGGGAAGCATTAAAATGGGCTCACTGTTATACATTATAAAGGATGAACTCTTAACCACCAGCTGTACAAGTTTCATGTGTTATTTGTTTATGAAAAAACCCCCATTCTGCATATATCTTTATGCTTGTTTCCAAAAAATGATTCAAAACTCAATTTAATGAAACATGGAAACTGACAGGCATGCACATAATGTCCCCAGATATAAATTACTGCATGCAACAATATGAATAGTTTTGCCTACTGTACGAATTTAACTACCTTTGCAACTAGATACCTTGTCTGTTTAAAACTAACTTTATGGAGCACAGTCCTGCTTCAGCTGGTCAAGAATTTCTCAACATTTTGTGGAACCCAGAGGTTCATTATTGTATTCACAACAGCCAGCCACTTGTTTCTATCCTGCACAAATGAATCTTAGTCAAAGCCATTCCATCCCATTTCTTTTTAGATCAAATTTAATACAATCCTCCCATCTATACCCAGGTCTTAAAAGTGATCTCCTTCATTCAGGTTTCCCTACCAAAAACCTGTATGCAGTTGTCTTTACCCCCATACATTCCACATGCTCCACCCATCTCATCCTCCTGTAGGATTAAAAAGTGTACATACATTATAGATATGAAACATAATCTGACAAGCAGTTATGTTACACCATCTGGCTACCAACAGTGTTTATTGTCCATCCCATGGCTCAGGCACTTTATCAACACTTATCACCACTGTGGAAGGCCAGCTTAATCTCAAGCCAGTCCAGTCTGTGTGGATAAAGTGGCACTAGGACAGGCTTTATCCAAGTACCCAGTTTTCCCCTGTCACTATCAACCACCAATGCTGCATTCATTCATTCAATCATTCATCACCAATACTATATAATCTTAGCAACTGTCAGCATCATTAAGTAACATAAGTACAAGAAACAGTGTTTATATAATCAAAATTTTATATCACTCAGAGAAAGTAAGTGATGAATTTAGTTTCATTTCAATACCATTATAATATGATAATTAAACAAATTTCTGTAAAGCTGCAAATCTGAACTCATTCTTAAGAACTGTATGAATTCATTGTAATTAATATTTCTAAACTGTTTATCATCTCCAGATTGTCTGTTCCCCAAGTTAACAGAATTTTTCAATGTAAACTTTTCTGTAAAAATATCACCAGTTTAATTACTTTGCCTTTGTGCCAGGTAATTAATGTGGCACAAAAATGGCATTTAAAATATATATACGTGCAGTTATTTCTACTTTGTAAGTAGCAGTATTTTTCTATGGAGCACAAAGAAGAAAATATTCTGAACAAAAGTTTTAGGTCTTTTTGATGAACATTGTACATAATATGCAATGTCAGTGAATGTATGAAATGGGTACAGCAGAACTCTCTAGATTGTTTTAATTTAAACATCAAATTTCAGAAACATAACTTGATCATCATCTGTTGTTGTCATGAAAAATATCTGTCTGTCTGAATGTGGAAGGAACCACAGAGAGTGTAAAAATCCCTGGTCTTGACCAAGGATTTTAGTCAGAGTCCCAGCCAAGATCTAAATGGAACATGCCAAACACAAATCAGAAGCATTACCACATCAGCCAACTTGCTTTGTAGGAGTGCAGATTTACCATGACAAGTGTAAGTGATGAGTGTGATCAATATGGACAAGCAGAGGAGCTGTTGAAATGCTTGTGAGAGTCAACAACTTCATCTTAACTGTGCTAAAGTGAGCTGAAGGCTTAATTTCATATTACTGATTTCTATTTACATTCAGAAGTAGGAGATACAGTAAATCCCCATTATTACATTTTTCTGGTGACCACTTACATTGAGAGAAAATCATGACGTGTAAAATCTGGGTAGCATTGTTCAAATGGGCATTTGGCTGGGACTCGACAACCAATGCATAAATCATGGAAAACGCAAAATGTGGGGATGTACAATCGGAGACATACTGCATTTGGAACACTCTGCCTTAACAAAAGTGCTTTAAAATGAATGTAACATAAACATTGGCTTTAGTTCTGTTAAATTGTATTAATTTTACATCAGTATTTTTCTTGAAGGATTACTCTGAATTTAGTATAAAATCCCTATAAAATCAACATATAAAAGTTTCCTTTATACATAACTCTTTTTTACCATTGAAAATGTCTAACAGCTAACAAATTTAAAAATATTTCAATCACTTTTGTGCTGGATGATGTTTCCAAGCATTACTGCCTGTCATATCCCTACAGTATACCTGCCAGAAGTGTACACTCCTGCACAAAACAAGAAACTGTCCAACCAGATGACTGCATAATATATCATTTGTTCCTCAACTGTGGCTGGCAACCTCTACACCCCCACAGTCAGCAATCACTGCTCCCCTATGTGTTGCTCCCAATGCCAATAAAAATGCTGTGGGTAATCACAATTAGAGCCTTATAGAAAATGTACACAACTGATTCACTTCTACTGAAGACAGTTTTCAAGTAATGCAAGTGTAGCCTCATTATATTATACCAAAAATGCATTCATCCTACATATTATGGCTGTAAACTGCCATATAAAATAATGTAGATGGAAACATTCTAGACATCAAACTTGCTGGCAACACCACAGACATCAGAAAAATGTATGTTGATTGCAAAGAAATATGACAATGTAGGAACTAATGAGAAGCCCTCAAAAAGCCCAATCATACTTAACTCTTTGGCATGGCATTTAGAAATTCAGCCTATGCCAAAGAATACTGATAAAGCTATAGCACAAAAAAGTATGATCACACAACATCCAAAGCCTCTAGGCTGCAAAGAATGAATAAATACTAAAATTCCAGTTTGGTACATTTTCTTTAAACTTGTATGTGAACAGCAGATAATCATATAATTCACAAAATACAGGCAGATCTTGTGTTATGCCAGGGTTACGTTCCTGAAAAAGTCGCATAAATTGAAATAAAAAACATTAACATAAGCATCCCATTTAAAACAGTATATTTGAGTATACCACTAGTCAAAATATGGACCTGTAGAGTATATATCTACTGTATATTCAGTAGATATACATTTCTATACAATATATGTATTTACTTCTAATGCAATACAAATATAAGAGACTCACATCCATAGTTTGTGGTATGGTTCATTCTGGTATGACAGCAGTAGTATGGCTTCATAAACACTTTAGTTCCTGACGTAGTATTTTCTGTAGTGCTATCAGTATTATCACAAATTGCACATACATTGTGTGGTTCCAATCATACAGTTTGGTAGTTTGTTGTGTTCTTAGTAGTCTTGTAAAGCTAACCTGAGGATGATCGTAAGAGCAATCAAAACATGTTGGTAATTAATATGTGATAAAACATACCGTATATGTGAATTTGTTGGTTTTATTACATATGTTTGAATATTCCTAAATGCACAGACGTGGAACTGGTTATGTACATACACTAATACTGTATTAGAGAAGCTAACATTATGAATGAACGAACTCCGTGGCCTTAGTCCGCACGCGAACTATACCGACAGAGCGGCCGCCGCCGGTCGGCGAAGTTAGTGCCAACTTTTGCGGATAGAGGGGTGTCACGTGGTCAGCGCAACGGCTCC
>Ga0123354_10012847_pt1 | contig 12971 bp, 9 predicted proteins | sample TergutLab28metaG_2_FD_97872 | JGI IMG/M metagenome (GOLD analysis project Ga0123354, IMG submission 97872) | Labiotermes labralis P4 segment gut microbial communities from Petit-Saut dam, French Guiana - Lab288 P4 | ecosystem: Host-associated > Arthropoda: Insects > Digestive system > Gut ...
CAGCCTCGTGAGGTCAATTGAGGAGCTACTTGAATGAAAAAAGTAGCGGCTCCAGGTCTAGAAAACAGAGATTAACGGCTGTGGGGACCCGTTGCGCTGACCACGTGACACCCCTCTGTCCGCTAAAGTTGGCACTAACTTCGCCGACCGGCGGCGGCCGCTCTGTCGGTATAGTTCGCGTGCGGACTAAGGCCACGGAGTTTAGTTTATACCTTAATCTCAGAATTATTAACGTTACTGTAGGTCTACTGGGAATGCATTTTATAAAGAAAAGGCGAGGAGACCATCACAAAACATATATCAGAGAAAACAACACATTTTTCCTGGATGTATTTCAAAATGTAGAAACTAAATATTAAATAGGTGACTCGCTGACTTTAAGTTCTTTAGTATAAATAGGCCTACTTTTATACATACGGGGGGAAGTTCTGAAAATATAAATTATGTTCTTACAACAAGACGATTCACTGGAACTAGTTTTTTCAGCAGAAACAAGAATCATTAAAAAATTAATGCCCCTTTTCAAAATGAATGTGCGAATGAAAGTAGCTTTATTTAGCAGACCGAACAACAACCGAACCATGACATTTTCAAATATCTTAGTAACTGACCAATTTAATGCACAAATTCTTGTTTTATAATAAGTTTATTATATGCCTCTACATGTTTCGAGCACTGTTGTGCTCATCATCAAGAGGTCAAAGTTGTATTATACACCATCTGGTATCATCACACACTGTGCTGTATAATACAATTTTGACCTCCTGATGATGAGCACATAGTGCTCGAAACATGTAGAGGCGTATAATAAACTTATTATAAAACAATAATTTGTGCATTGAGTTGGTCAGTTACTAAGACTATAAAGAGATGTACTGTCAGTAAAACATCAAATTTTCAAATATGTTACAGTCGTTGCTTTGAAGATCGCAAATCCGTAAAATTGTATGTCAAGTCTTTTAAGCCGCGCTCTTTTTAAAATTAAAAATTCAATTCCATATACAAAAATGTTTGTAAGTTCTGCTTCATGATTGGTACATACTGTAGAATGAAGTATGCATGGATCAGAGGGGACTCGGTACTTTCTTATTTATTGCCTCTAACGTGTTTTATGTCATAGATGAAACTTCGCAACAATATTTCAGTGGGGGGGGGGGGATTAACGGTATTGTGCATTAGCAGAATTTAAAGTTTCTGAACACCGTTATTTAGGAAAATATGGGGAGCTAGTGTAAAAAATTAATGTGTGACCTATTTTCGTGAACTCAAGTGTTGCGCGTAATTGTAGACGGTTGTTATGCGTAGCAGACAAAGAAACCGGAAATTATACCCCTTTGTCCGGAAGGTAAATATGTGTTATCGCTCATGCAGGCTTACTCTTTCGAAGAAGTACACATTTTAAAGCAGAGTTGCTTGTTGGGGTGTGGCATGTAAATGACGGAAGTCCTTCTCATTATAAATATAAAGTAGGGATCACAAGGAACCACAAATATTTTGTCTCTTCCTTAGCATTTATCGTAAATATTTCTGTTTGAAATGTGTTGCATAGTACTTTCCAGGGTCATTATTTTATCTGGCAGCTGTTGTCACTTCCCGCCGCTGCACCACAGCGCGTCTGCGGGCGCTTGGTTGTGTGGATTGCGGTAGTACGATAAAAGAGCCGACAGGAAAATAGCCCTAGATATTCATACCCCGCGTTTTTATGTACTTATGGCCCACACATTTCTGTTATGACACACAACTTCATACCTTCGTGTATCTTCTTAAGTTACATAATTACGTCCTGTATTAGTACACTCGAGTGCCCCGAGTTCGATTCCATGACAGAAAGGAATACGTTACGAATACAACATGCATGCAGCATATTGGTTTAAAATTTTAGGAAATAACAAACCTATAAATATCTTTAATTTTGTACGTAGTTTTCCAAACGATTAACAACAAACTATACTTTGCAATGAACCAAGCTGTTCGCCACTTTAATCCCCATACACTCCAGTACCTCCCTCCACATTACATCACAGTTGTGAGCACAATGGGATTTTTAAAACAAGATCTTTGTTATCACAGTTCAAGTTATAAAAACTACAACCTGCACATCTTAATATACATACCACGACTTCTGCCATACAGAAGGGAATAAATTCGCCCAACCGTCTAGCATCAACTACCAGCTCGAATTACATCTCTAAATCGACTTCGTAACCGATTCCCACTTCGTGATCATCCCATTTGTTTCGATAGTGTACCAACAGCGGATGCTACTGTCTTCGTTCACGAACTGAAAGGGTGCTGCACTTCCAGTGAATTTAAAGCAACCACAGGAGTGCCTGGAAATTCCGACAGTCCGCTCACGACCATCTGCTCAAGAGCATTCATGCTGATATGTCTTCACGTCAGTAAAATCCATTCTACATAGAACCACCCTCTGACTTGGTCACAACAATCTCCTCCTTCTTGCTGCAAACCCGTGTGCCAGGTAAAGCTGACAAGGGGTGCTGAACTTTTTCTGTTTTTATTATTTCAGCGAAACTAAACGCCCTCCTGTAGCACGACAGTTCTCACAATCAGGTTGTTTCCCACAGCCTTCCCTCGCCCCGCTTCAGTCACCACTTTCCTCGTCATCTGTCAACAGTAATTCAGAGACATTGTGAAGATCTCCTCATTGTCTGTAATCAGTAGTTAAGACAATCTGTGAAGATTTCCCGGCTAAACAGGGGGTTTGCCGGGAAAAAATACTTCGTAGCAGAGAAGGACGCTGATACATAAACCCCAACAGTAGCCTGAGGAGCTTCCTTCTGATCTTCACCCACAGCTTGGACGATGCTCAGTCCTATCTGTCATGTATGAAGCCAAAGACAGCAATTCGACAAACTCTTCAACAAAGAACGCCTGTCCTTTGTAGTATCTATTCTCTCGCATGGTGATTCAAGCCGGTTGGAAGCGAAATCAGTAGTATTTCAGCAGTTATATTCGTCATAACTTATACCGCTATGAACCGATCCTAAAGATCCACTAGTACAAGCACAGTGTCGTTATTTTAAATGAACCCACGACCCCAAGCGTCGGTCACTTCCCGTCGGTTCTCTTAACTCTTATCCTGCTAACGGGGATAATATGGTGAGTTCCTAATAACGCCAGCAGATGGCAGATGGGATTTAACTCGGTGTTCGAAGGGTTAAGCCGAACGCAAAGTCCACGCACCGATTCCTTGCCACACTGCTTGTCAACGACTTTACGAGATTTCTGTGGCTCATTCGTAGTCCCTATGCTGATATGTGTATTGTACTTTAACCACAATGCTACAAGAATTGTCGTGTACATTCAGTTGAAATTTTCCGAATGCGCTAGTCCCATAGAGGAAAATAATTTACACCAAGCAAAACGGTACCGAGCAACAATGACTTCCTATTTTAAACCAGTAATGAACACCCTAGCAGTATTCTGTTTGTTCAGTATGATCATACACCGTGCACAATGGCGAATTAAGACCGCATTGTAAGGAGGCCATTTTGTGTGCATAGGTAAACACTTTATATTGTTTCCTGAAGAAAATCGTAGATGTGATTGAGCGTAGTATGCATTATCCAGCACAAGGATATTAGTTCTGGGGGACATAAAAAACGTCGCCGCAGGTAATAAGCAGTAATCTCGTGAATCGCACTCAACATAATGTGCGTTCAAAAGGAGTCATATGTACTCACGATCCAAATGTCAGGCCCAAGAAGTGCACTAGCAAATGTCGAAATTCTAAAATGTACCACACAAATTTTAATCACACAAACTCCACAACGGGCTTAACCGAAACAGATTATGACTAGTCTAACATATAACGTTTTATCAGAAGTGTCTGTAGCATTCAGTATCTTTCTTTGACAGCTTACAATGTTAGTATTTCAGAAAAGTTATGGAAGAGCCAAAACCTAATGGGTCCACAGTAACAGAGGAAAACATAGAACTAGAAAACATATACGTGGGTACTGATGGAACTGAAGAGATAGCTACAGGAGCAAATGGAAAGAAGTTTAAGGTAATTTTCTCTGTTCTCCAGAACCTCACTCTGCTTTTAGAGAGGCCATATTTCCTGGAATGAAGGGACCATGTGTGGGAAATTTTGAATGACTAATACCATGGAGCACTGTAGCTAGAGGCTCAACATGGGAAATTTTTTTCACATATCAATTGTAACATGATGATCCAGATGGAAATATGATCTAAGGCATAGGTCTGTGGCCGCTCAACTGCTAGGATCACAGGTTCCGATCCCATTGATGGCATGGATGTTAGACTCTTGTGTGTATTAAGTAGGTATCGACCTCTGTGACAAGCTTAGCACTCATTCAGAGGAGTCCTACTGTGTGTGTGTGTGTGTGTGTGTGTGTGTGTTTCATCCAGAAACCTAACAATGGGTGTAACGTTAGGAACAGGTTTCTTTTTTATGTTTTGCTAACCGTGCATCTCAATATTATCTTAGTAATTAACCAACCTAATGCACAAATTCTTGTTTTATAATAAGTTTATTATATGCCTCTACATGTTTCGAGCACTATGTGCTCATCATCAGGTCAAAATTGTATTATACAGCATCTGGTATCATCACACCTGTAGGTGGCCTTCCCCTCTCAACCAGTGCACGGGACGGCCACCTACAGCTGTCATGATACCAGATGCTGTATAATACAATCTTGACCCCCTGATGATGAGCACATAGTGCTCAAAACATGTAGAGGCATATAATAAACTTATTATAAAACAAGAATTTGTGCATTAAGTTGGTTAATTACTGAGATTAGGAACTGGGATGTTATAGTCAGTATTATGACTAGACAACATGCCAGGTGACCATGGAACAGGAGCTGGATTCCTGGCAGGGGTAAGATATTCTCCTCTTCTTTCAAATGCCCACAATGTTCAACAACACACCCATCCCCCCACCAAACAATGAGTAAATGGGGCTTTTCACCCCAGGCATTTTGCAGTGTGACAAGATTTAGTTTCATAGAACAGTATAAATATTTTGGAGGCCCTTGGTCTTCTGCCCTAAAAATGGAGGCAACAGGTTCCTCAGAACCATTGGTACCGATCTACAATGTTACATGGTGTCACTTCCTAGAATACCAGAACCTTGACATATAGGCCTCACATGGCAGTATTGCATGTATTATTACCCTTGTGATTTACGTCCAAAGTTTGGTATGAATTCCTTGTTTCCTCCATGCACTGTGCATGTCCTACACGTAACACCATTCTTATTTCACAAACCACGACAATTTTTCAAGAAGAGCCAAAATTGTGAAATTTCAAAAGCACATTTTCTCAGTTCTTTTATCACTTCCTTATTTTTGGAACAAAGTATCACCAATAACTCATACTCTGTTCACCTTCGTTATGACATCATATAGTTTTACAGCCTGTGACCAACATTGTGGGGCAACTTGCTATCTCTCAATGAAGGAGCTCACATAATTCTCACCAATTCTCATTCTGTGACATCCTGTGCAGATGCCTTATAGTGACACTATAAAAAGGTAAAGCAATCCCATTACAGACCTGGACAGGCCCTGAGGGTACCAGAAGCTCCAGGCTCCCAGATTTCAAGGCACATGAAGGTGATAAGGATGTCGGCCCTACACACTTGCCACCTTTACATCCAGGAAATATTTCTGGTACTCATTTCTGTTAGGGGCTGAGTCAACCCCACTGCCAGAGTGCAGCTAGAACCATTATGTCAATGAAAAATGACAATAACACCATCAGGAGTTGAACCTGCGACCTACCAGCTCATAGCACAGTGCCTCAACCAACTGCACCACTGCATGCCCCCTTGACATTCGTGTTAAGTTCCTACAAAATACTAGCACTTCACCTTCACTAGCCACTGTCAATTACTATCTACACAATACCAAGTATAATACACTAATCCTCTTTTCTATCCACTACCACAAAATCTTTCCCAAACATGCACTACGCATGCAACAGATAACTCACTTGACACAGTGTCACAACCTGACATTTTACTTCTACGCCACCCCAAATAAGCTATGTTACAGTGCTTAGTAATAAAAATAACTACAGTTAATGTCAGCAATAGTATTTCAACAGGTTTTAACTTTGTGCATTTTACTGCAACAGAAATAATTTAATTTCTTACAGATGTTGAGTCCTGCAAATACATATGCAGCTAAGAAAACAGTTGCACAAGGCATGATGGATATCGCACTTATTACAGCCAATGCCAACCAACTGCGCTACGTACTGGAGTTTGGTGACCGTAACGCCATATTCTACACCATTGCTGTGCTCATAGTAGTAAGCATACTGCTGCAGGTACAGCCAGCAGGCCTATTTCTCCATTCCTTATACTAGATATCTATTATAGATAACTTTATTTTAAAATAACTTATTATGAAAACATAGAGTTGTAGCAATTTAATGACCTGTTTGCTTAAATGAAGAAAAAGCTGTGTTGCTGGGATCCCAGTGCTTCTAACTCAATTTGTCACAAAATAACTGCCATTATTAACAATAAACAAACAACAAGAGAAATAATTCAGTACAATAAGTGAAAGGAAAACAGACCAAAACCAGACAGTACACTACTTTAGGGATGGTCAACCACTAGCATTAGTGCTGATATTGCAACCAAATGAAATAAGAACTGGTACTGGTAACTGCAGGTTTTGTTCGTGTTACAAGCAGGAACTATATGAGCCTACAGTTCACCACAGTGCTTTTTATAAGACTCACTTTTGTTGTTACATTGTTTACGTGCATATTCGAAAACAGCGTCCCAGTAATTAAATGCCCTTAACAGGCAAAAGGGAAAACGCTGTCCCTCAAAACCACGCCATTTCTAAAATTTTTTGCATTTAAAATTACATGTCTGTTTTTTTAAATATTTGTCTAAACGGCATGTACGGGCATAAAAGATTGCATAAAACTAAATTCTAGTTAAAATTATCACTAATACGGTTAATTTTTCTTACAAACAACCCTACAATTTTTCCAGCAGCCACGAATTATTTACAGACATCTCCAAGCAATGGTTTTTATTTCTTCCTCATATTGGCAAAGTGCAGAAAACACACACACGCACACATACATACATAAAGGCCCTTCCTACAAATCTCTGTTGCTTCACAAAACCCCTTCTTGAAGGTCCACAGCCCCTCACCCCTATTACTTCATAAAGAAAATTGTACTGAAAAATATCAGTTCAGTAGTTACAATGGTAATATTTACTTACAATTGTGTTTTCCATTTTAGTGTCAGCTGATTCTCAGAAATGGAGTTTGGAGTGATATACTTCAAAACATGGGGTAGCACAACCCTATGTTTAATTCTGAACACTTGTATTTTGTTCTGGTTTTGTTTCATCGAACACGCATGGCACCAAATTCTCTTACACTGCATGAGCCAGTGTCTGTTGTGTCTCAAGTCAAGTCTTTTTAGTTGACTCATGGACAGGGCTTGTCTTCTTTGTCTTGCAGTCTGAGGTCGAGGCACCCTTCCTGCCTCTTGTATTAGATCCCTCACTAATGTCAGTCTGTAATGACAGTGTGATAATTGTGAACCACAAGAGGTGAGAATAATAAAGCTGTTGAGAATGGTGAGGTCCAGAAGAAGAAAGAATAGCTTCTTTGTCCATTTCAAAGTCCATCTGCTAATAGTGTAAATGTTCGTCATGTGGTCAGATTTGACAACATATTCCACATGTCTATTACAGTCTTGTATAATGGCTGGTTTCACACCTTTTCCATGCTCATCACAGAAATTACCCTCCAATGGTGGAGAATGCATGTTCATCAGTATGTTCAAATTTTGTTTGTCCTTCCATACTAAAGCTGTCAAGTATCCTTTCACCTTAGTCTTTAGATCACACCTCTTCAATTCCATTTTATGTCCAAAATGCTATGGCATCCCTTTTCCATTTGGTCGAACATTCCCACAGCAGTTTATTACCTCAGTATGTAAATCGTCAACGCTCAATATGAAAAGAAACTGTCCACATACTACTTGCATCCCACATGTTCAATCCTTGCAGCAAGTCCTGTTACAGTTGCATGTGTAGCTGTCACTGAAGGAGTTGCACGTTTCCTGTCTTTGCCTAAATACACGGTCATATCATAAGTATATCCCTTAGAATCACACAGGTTTTAGAGCTTTATCCCAATCCGCTTGTGTGTCTTTGTTACATGTTTGAAGATGACTACCTTTGAAGAGCACAATTTCAACTACCAAATGTCAGTGGGACTGTAAAATTTAGCATATGAATCACTGAGCTTGTTAAATAAAGCTCTCATTTTCCACAGCTGGTCATAATTTTCATGTCTTGTCAGGACCATTTTTATGGTCATTAAAATGTAGAAATCTATGTATATGATAGAACCTGACACATTTCATAGCATTTCTGTAAAAGACCATGAAGTACTGTTCTAATGCTGACTAGTAATCCTTCAGTGTGTCCCTCAGATCATACCCCATACGCACAATAACTGCCAAAAACACATACATTTCCTGAACAGTCACTTCAGGAAGTGTGTAGTGTCCTTCATCCACTGTGTCAAGTATTGGCAATAATATCTGTCACTTCCATCAAAAGTTCTGTAATTTCAAAACAAAAAGACAGAATGCAAATGCTCAGTAGGAAGTCTTTAATGATGCTGGGTGCCTCTGTTTGTCACAACCCACTGGAACCTCCTGTAAACTTGTGGACTATAGGTACAGAAGGTCGACAGTTTGTATTGTCAGTCCACCATGTGAAGTTTGTGTCAGCAGTGTCACTGTCACTCTGAGTAGAAATGCCTTCATGTTCCCATGAATGCATGCCAGAGTCCAATTCTATTATCAGTTCTGTGATGTCTCAGTCTGTTGGAGTTTTTTTTTTTTCTTTTTTTGGTAGCCATACTGCCAAATGCACTTCGACACTAATTAGCACACACCAAAACCAACACCTTGTGACTATTTGTGATTCAAGTGTCCACATTGCCTGGCCTGTCACATGTTATTGGTCTAACGTGGAACAGACTCAAGTGTCAAGTTGAAGATAAGACATAAGCATGAAACTACATTTCAAAAGTCAGGAAGAAATCCTTATAGGAGAATGAAAGACATTTGCCCCTGGTCCCATATTGCAGCAACACAGTAATAAATGTCTATGATATTCCTTTCCTCTCCCACTGATCGCAAATGAACTCATACGCCACAGCACCCAGAGAAGACAGCACTACCATAAAACCCAAACATCATTGTGAGACTGAGACCTAAACAATGTCTGAATAAATAAAAATTAAATGTACAGTCAGCTCCAAATTTTAGAGCACAGGGTCTCCACTCACAACAGGAACTATCTGAAAAGAATAAATCTAGAAAATGTAACTCAGAGTGAAAAATAAACAAAATAAAAAATGGCCTTCAAACTAAGCTTCATAACAAAATTCATTCTTAAACGTGTACTTTTTATTTCAAGTTTTTAGCCTTGAAAATGAATGAAATACTGTGGATAATATCACCAGGTGCAAAAACAGGCATTTAAAGCGAAAAGTACAGCAGCCATCAACAGCTACTTTGGAATTTAAATCCCTCAAACTCTAAAGATTATATAACCTTATACAAAAGAAAGGTGACTAAAAAAAACACAACGCTGTATTATACTGAACCATGAAATGTATGTTCAGATGTATGCCTTCTTCAAAATTGAATCAGTGCCATTTGCATTCCTCTTATGAACTTTGCATAAGCAGGAATATAAAATTCTTCTTTTCCTGTGACATTTGTTGATGATAATACCTACCCAGAAGCTGCATTTCTTTGTCTCTCTGTTGCAGAATAAATGTTAGTACTAGTTGCAACTTCTCAAATCTCCTACCTTTTTTTTGTACCACAGCAACATATAAAACATGAATTTCTCTAAAAATCACACCCAATTTATTGCAATTCAACTTAAATTTTGTGTTGCAACTTCCATATTTTCCAAAACCATTATCCATACATAATAAAAAAAGCAAGAACAGATACTCCATATGGTATGCCACACAATGTGAACACAATATAACGATCCTGGGGCCAGGGCTATTCTTAGTCCAAGAAAGTAAAGAATGACAAGATAAAAGCAAAGCCATGATTCACCATTACAATCCCAGCGTGAAACATTAATAGATTACATCCGTGCTTTTGGCTGGGTAATAGAGTTATAGAATTATTTTTCGAGGGAAAAAAATCCATTGTTTTCAATTTATATATATAATGCCTTCCCAAAAAGACAAGCCTTCTCTGTTCTAGGAAGGCACTAAATCTCACTGACATTCAGATAATCCATGCAATGCTCTGATCTCAAATTTCTGTACTCTTACAAAAACCATCTTTAAAAATGCCAAATATATCATACAAATTGAGAGATTTCTCAGTTCTACCTGAAAGGATACAATGAGTATCCTTGGGATTTCAGTTCCAACAGTACAGAGTGTTGGAAGTGTGGGAGCTCTGGATCCATAGCAGACTATTTTTGCAAACTAATTAAATTACTGTAGGTTTTACAGAACGTTAAGTACCTGATCACTGAACTCAAGTTACACACAACATTAACCTAACACCTGCAGTGTAAGCATGACTTAGTCTTATTTTACATTTTATTAAAAGGAATTTTATGCACAAAGTCTTTGGCTCTTCTGCCACATATGGTGTTAAAAAGTGTCATTTTTGCAGGTGGCTGTTGGAGTGTGCCTCATATTCAAAGGACGGTTTGACATGGCTGGTGATTCAAAACATTATCAGGCCAACAGACTAAACAACTACGTTGTTATGGGTGTTTTCCTGGTCACCATCATCAATGTGTTTATCGCTACATTCACCATCACTGGAAAAAAGGCGCCAGCACCATCATAGCAAAGTTTACGTAATTTGTAACATATATTTTCCTTATTCACAGCATTAAGCAGTGAAACTGCATTTTCCAACAACTTTCAAAGTTACTGCCCAAACATGATACATGTTTTGTATGGGGATGAAAATATAAAAGTACCTAATAATGCATCATACTTACTGTTTCATAAATCATACAAACTATGCTGCCCACAGTTAAAATAAAATGAATGCCCTAAAAACATGGAATGCAGCAATTATAGTTTTTGCATGTGGAAACTCAAGTAGTTCTCTGTGAGATTCAAAGTTTTCAGAGCAGCAAAAAGAGACTTTGCACTCTTCTCAGTTATGAAACCAAACAGGTGATAGACAATCAGCCACGTGTCATTAGGAACTCGGCGCATCCTCTCCTACATGAAGATGGTGGCAGAAGATTTCATCAGACCTTAACCATTTACCAAACTACATGGTGTCATAACATAGAAGACTGACAACTGCTTTTCTGTCAGCTGAGTAGATGCACAAATTATGCAATGAAACATAAACTACAGTGAAGAACAACCTGACCCTGTGGAACTACTCCTGTGTGTGTGTGTGTTTATTTGTTTGTAAGGCAAGGGGCAAAATGAACAGTCTTTCACCGAAATACAGTGCCAGAAATCTTATTACCTCTGTTGCGTGGAGAAACCAACAAACGATTTTGGCCTGCTAGCAAACAGCTATGGAGGTGAGCAATGTTTGAAATGTCATATGAACAATTGAAGAACCACAGACACACACTGATTACAATGCCTGGGGCACTATCACAAGGTCAAAGGTCACTGGATAATCTTACAGCATCATAACTATGAAAATGAGTCACCAAATGTTTGTAGGTGTACCCAAAATTTGGTTGGACTCTTGGACCCACATGGTAAAGCATTACAATTACCTACAATTATATCATATCGGCTTACATGTAAATGTTACTCCCAAGGTTCAGATGAGCAGTTCTAGTGCAGAAAATGTTGTATACACTGAAAATTCAATTGCTGATAAGTGAATGGTCTTCAACCAAGCAACTGCTAGTTAAGGAAAGGATATATATATTTGAGGTGATGCCCAACAGTGCAGCAACATAAATTTGGTCAGTTTACATTTGATTAAATTTGGTTAGGTTTATGGCAGGCAAAGCTCTACGTTTAAACAGTGAAAATTATTTTTGCATCACTCCTGGACACCAGTCATAAGACAACTTCTACTAAACGCAAATAATTGCACTTATGAGGGTCTGCAAAACCATAGTAAAAATGAGAATTCTTTAATCCTTTAACTGTTACAAATTTGTGTACATGAAAATATATCATTACTGCACTTCCTAGTCCTAAATACAGTAAACTAACTAGGACCATATGATCCAAGCACCTAAAAATGAGAAAATATTGTACCAGCAGTCACACTATAAATGTTACAATTTACTTAAATAAAAACAAATTGTCCAAGCATGTTAACCACAGAACAGTCCACGTGTTTACACATTCGCCTAGAAAATGGATGCAATGTACCATCCCAAATTTGCATCCAAGAACAGAGTAAAGCATACATTTCAATTGTTATCCAGTGGACTCTGCCATTGCAAGCTCAGTTTTTGATTATTGGACGGGGTTAGGGGGACAATGGCACCTTCAGCTTCTGGAAAACGTTCATGGTACCGTTCCAGGCGCAGATACTTCACAGTTACCAGATTGCCTGTACAAAAACATCAATAAATTCAAAGACACATTCATGTGAAAAACAGACTAATGAATCTATAATGTAAGAACTAGACACATTAAGAACATATTTAAGATAAACATAAAAAGTTCCAAAAAGTAACTTCCTAAAAACAAAACTGTCTGTCTCATGTATTACCGTCATAATAAAATGGCAGTGGTATGGTCAAGTACCGGATAATATGACTGGAGACCTTCTGACATCTTTATGGTTGTTCCGTGTATTAATAATATGAAGTCCTTTATTTGTCCCAACTAATGCACACAAATTATTTTAACTGTAAAACTGTTAAAACATTTAAAACTATTATATTTGCTCCAACATGTTCCAGTTTACATAAACCATCATCAGGGAGCTAC
>Ga0123354_10012849_pt1 | contig 12970 bp, 10 predicted proteins | sample TergutLab28metaG_2_FD_97872 | JGI IMG/M metagenome (GOLD analysis project Ga0123354, IMG submission 97872) | Labiotermes labralis P4 segment gut microbial communities from Petit-Saut dam, French Guiana - Lab288 P4 | ecosystem: Host-associated > Arthropoda: Insects > Digestive system > Gut ...
ATGTATACAGTCGAACAGCGCGGGTTTCTCGTTCATAAATACTGGCAAACAGGTTCATTTAAAGCATGCCAGACGGCATTTCGAACGGAATTTGGTGAAAGACGTGCACCATCGAAGTGTTGCTTCCAGAAATTGGTTAAAAAGTTAGATACAAGGGGAAGCCGATCTAACGCCTGCCGACTTCTTTCTTTGGGGTCTATTGAATGGCAAAGTGCACAAAAATACACCCCGCACAATCGAACAACACAAAGACGCTTTAAGCCAAGAGATTCAAGCCATCAACGTCGACACTATGCGAAAAGTATTCCAGAATTTGGAGAAACGAATTCAAGTGTGCTTGGATGTGAAAGGAGACCAGGTTCAGCATCGATTATGAGCAGGTCCTGTTCTGCATCGTTCCCGGTATGTGTATATAAATTTTCAAGTCATTATCTCAATAACATAATTTTTTAGACAGTAGTTTGGGGCCTCTAGCGAGAGACTCTTCCTGTAAAATTACGCAATATTACGTCTTCTACATCTAGCACATGCATGAAACTGTATTCTTCTATGAAAGTTAGGTAAAGGTAAAGGCAGATAAATCCATGTGCAGGCCTATTACAGGCCCAGTGGGTTCCAGGAGGTTGAGGCTCCCAGATTTCAAGACAATCGGCACACGAAGGTGGTAAGGTTGTCTGTCCTACGCCCGGCCGCCTTTACCCCCCAGGAAATATTGCTGGTATTCATTTCTGTTAGAGGCCACAGTGCGGCCGGAAAGATTACGCTAATGAAGCGTTACAATGACACTACCGGGAATCGAACCCGCGGCCTTCCGGCTTGTAGCGTAGTGCCCCTCTCTGAAGGAGAAAATTCCGTATGCAAATGTAATCACTGGGAACATGCCTGTGGATTTCAAACACACAGATAAAACATTAATAAGATACCAAACATTCATCGGATATCTGGTGGAGAATACGACTGAGTACGGCCCGTTTATAACAGACTGACCCCATGACGCACAATCCTTCCTCAGTAGCTTGAAGGTCCTCAAGCTTGTCAAAAAATTCCCCGCATCTTATGGAACCCGAAGATTCATCACCGCTATCATAACAGCTCGCCATCCGTCCCAATCCTGAGCCATAGCAATATAGTCCATGCCTCCCCATCCCAGTTCTTGAAAAGCCACTTTAATATTACCCTCCGATCTACGCCTAGGTCTTACAAATGGTCTCCTTGCATCAGACCTCCCCACCCAACGCGCACGACTCGGTCAGAAGAGGAATACTGTAAGACGCAATCACTGCCGCATACGTGCGGCTAAATACAACGTGTCGTGTGGGTTTCTGACTCGCATTTAGGAACTGGACGTCTTACGTTAAGGGCTTCCTCTGTGAGTGGGTTTGAAGGGCGCAGCAGACATCTATGGAGCACTTAGCTGTCTTGCTGGCGTCCCAGAAGGGCGTCGGCATTCCACTACGACGTCTTGCACTCGCGATCTTTCTCCCCCCACCCCCCTGCCTTTCCGGCGATCAGTTCCGTGGTGAAGCTGTAACGCGTGTCTTTCGAACAAATGTTGTTCCCTAAACTCGTCTTTTCCTCGCCACGTCCCGGGTTTCCGACACCAATATGTTGGGGAAATCTCAAGAACAAACAACACACAGTATACGCTCCGACATCTTGCTTTATTACTCACAGACACAAAGACGTCTTTTACGTTCAGAGATATACTCAGTTCCAGTGATCCTTCACAGCCTCGAAGAAAATTCGAGTTCAACAGCCCATTCTTTAACCACCGAAAACAGCACCCCCCCCCCCTTTCAGCATTCACTGTCAGAATAATTGTGTTGCTGTACCTTCTGTTAAAAATAAATTGCCATTTACTACGCACGTGCGTTGTACTTACCTCCATCAACCAAGTACTAACAATATTTCATGAAACCTACTACTATCTATAGCACGTTACATACAAAAAAGTCACTACTACCACTAGATAAAGCTATTAACAGTTATTAATATACACGGCACTGTCACATTATATCAGATCACGAACTGCCCCCTACTGTAACTACAATAAAAATAAATACTGCGTCTACATACCTGGATTCCCACTCAAAACGCGACTACAATTACGTCACAAAATATTTAAAAACAAAGTGGGAAGCCTCGATATTTTACTTGTGACAATTAGCACGCAATTCCAATTCATGATACAGTACATACGTAGAAAGTTAGTTGAGACAACTAGCAATAATGCCCCTAACTATGTACAGGGTATCCAAAACTTACACACTTTCTTTTCAATGATCGGTCAAACGAAAGTCTGCAACAACTGGCTTCATCTCAACCAGGTGATAAAACACTACAAACGATAGGCTTGCGTATCGTAAAGCATATAAATAAGAGCAAAACCTTTTAAACTCATGGTTCCGTGTATCGTAATGCACTGTTAATAAAAATCCAGTCAGATGCAACAGTATGCAGATATTTATTTACTGCAAAGTCACTCTACATGTTACGGGTGTCACAGCACCCATCATCAGGAGTACTAAAAACTGTAACCACAACCTCAGGTAAAGGCCATAATACTGGTACAGCTACTTCCCTCCAATCTACATGTTTCGGGTGTCACAGCACCCATCATTCATAAATTCTGATTAATACATTATACCCTTTACAGCTACTTCCCTCCATGGCCTGATCGGCCACGTTGGAGGGAAGTAACTGCACCAGTATTATGACCTGTACCGGAGGTTGCGGTTACAGTTTTTAGTGCTCCTGATGATGGGTGCTGTGAAACCCGAAACATGTAGAGTGACTTTGCAGTAAATAAATATCTGCATACAGTTGCATCTGGCTGGATTTTTATTAACATTGAAGAGCAAAACGATTTGAAAACCACGTATATCGCGATCATTCAAAAGTGATGGTAATGTGCCCCCCCCCCCAAAAAAAAAATAAAGGATAAATTTGTTAATTTTTCGTTAATTAACCCAATTTTTCAAAAAACGTGCTTCGTGAAAATTTAATAAAAAAATTGTATAACTTTTCAGACACTCTATACTTCTATTATGTTATAAGACACAAAAACTAAAGAATATACATATCAAACTATCTACAACAACAATTGCCCCGAGGTTTGCATCCTCCGAAGACTGGCAAAATCAGCGAACAAACTAACAGTTGGCCTTTGAAATGGCACAATGACAGTCAGTTACTCCAAACTATACCAAGCAACGCCGCAACAACAGATTTAATTACACAGCCACTGCATCATTCACGAGAAATTTGTCTAGGTGTTAAAGAGAGTGGCTTCTGTGTTAATGTGCGTGGCAACTCAAGGTGGGGCTACCACAAGTGTATAGAAACATGCAACCCTGTGGTGTTCAGACATATAGGCATTACACCCAGATATGATACACAGTCAAATGCGAACGAGTATATTACAGAAATAGCAAGCTTTATTGGGCGGGCTAAACAGCAACAACAAAAATACTGCAACAGTTTTCAGAGCGTTTATGAAACAAAGACAGGTCAAGTACAATCGAAAGAATACTGCAACAAAGAAGATTTGTTTATTTACAACATTTTCAATTCTCTACTGAAGAGTGTTAATTATGGCGTGTGAGATACAAGTTTGTGATAAATGATGAGTTAGCAATATAAAAGATACAAACAACAACCAATCAACCAACCAAAGGATAACAAACAAGAGACAAAGACAAATGTGTGGCCAGCCACGTTTCGTCGCCCTGTATTTACTGTCTACTGAATGCTCCAGCTACAAAGACCAGCGTTTGATGCCCACTGAAAGGAAGCGTCAAGTTACCTGGTCACGACGCCGCGTCATGTGCGTCACCAGCGTCGGGGTACAGCCACCTGCGGCGACGCCTTGCATCGTGGGCTGGCAGGCAAATTAAATCAAGTCTCTCTCTGCTGCAATTAGCGCAAGAAATAACACCCTTATTTCACTCAATTCAAATCACTGTAAAAAAAAGAATGTAAAAAGCAAATTCAGAAGTGATTTTTGTTAAAATCTATTAAGACCGTGTCGCACAAGAACACAGTAATGCCAACTAATAAAGATGTAGTAAAAAGACATAAGAACAGACTCATAAAACAGAACACAAAACAAAACAATGACAGGCACGAAAAGGTGACTAATCTTACCCCAACTACATGAGAGTTAAAACCATTAGTCAGAATTCTGCTTCTGATAATGGATTGGCTGGCTACGGCCTAGACGCCTACACTAGGTTAAGAGTGCACTGTAATTAAAACATAGATAATAACCAAGCTATAAGGCTTCTAAAAATCTACGTTTATAAACAGACCTACTGATGAATTTGCTAAATATCCCCCTTTCTCCAGTGCGGTTGCACAAAATACGCATCACTATGATGGACACAATACATGAGGTTTAGACGTAGAGGGGTGTTATTAGAACGTGCAGCGTTAGTCATTACTTCATTCGAAGTGGGTCATCATGTATAAACAGCACTCTTCCTTCTACAAGAAGGGCAGTTCTACCAACAGCAAGTCTACAGCGCACTGGTACGTACGTATACCGGTCACTATCACAGCATCAGCGAATAGCAAGACACAACAGCCCATATACCCTTACTGCTCTCAATAAGCACAATCCGTGCAACAAAGGACCAGATACTGAAGAAGACACTCAAAGAACAAAGTGAACGCTCCAAACGGAAACAGGGATAGAAGTCTGCAGCGACGCGGGAAGTGTGTAAATGTCGACGTCGATGCAAGTCTACCGACATGTGAACACACACAACCACCCACGAGACGCCACAGTCACCGTCGCCTGGGCGGTAAAATCATAAAAGGTACAACCGTGGTGGCAAATAACGCATTTCAGCTAGCACATGTTAACAGCTCCGACAGACTCTACCCATGTCTCTCACACTCTCCATTCCGCGCATTATAATTCAATTACTGCGATTCGAACCGACGAATGCACTCGGTTTGATTAAAATCATAGTAACGCTGGGCCAATAAGGGCCGAAATATGGGGGAAGCTGGTGTGTTGTAATATTATTGTGATTTTAGCAAAACTGTGCGCATTCGTTGGATCGGATAGCAACACCCGTCTCTCTCTCATTTGTACGTTTCAAGCTACAGCGACAAGACACGCTCTAAACGTGTTACTTTCCGTTACTTCACAGTTTAGACATACCGACAATTATAAGAAAGTTCTTACACAAGATGTCGGTGTCATTCCAGTCTTTCAACATAACAGGGCGGCTTCAGAAAGGGGTAAATGAAGTCTAGCGACTTCTGTACATGAAGACAGAGCACTACCAACCGGCAAGTGTGTTGACGGGGTGCATTGGCAATATGACTAACTACCTCAAACACAGGCTACAATAACCGGAGTACTTTCGTAAAGAACCCAAGACAGTGTTTTAAACCACAAGTAAATTACATCCATGCCCTCAGTGGTAGAGTCCAGTTGAAATGTGATGACACGGTGACGCACGGGAGGGGAAGTGAAGAGGAAACTGGTGAATGCAGTGGGTAGCCAGTACTCTTAACATTCCACCTCGGAACATGGTGTATCCAGCATTACTACCGCTGATGCGCAAACCTCGGCTGCCAGTAGTCGAGTGAAATGACGCCCCCGCCGATTTAAATGGACTCGTCCGTTTCGCCGAAAGACGAAATCTGGTTTCTGCCTGTGTGTCATCACATTTCAAACACAGTCTACGAAAAACTTGGACCGTATTTTTCTTTTCCCGCACAGGTGTAACAACTGGTATGTCTCGTCAGGGGAAGAAAATAAACTACGGGTGGCCGGGAAGAATAGTTGGAACTTGGAATTACGACGTGAAAAATACGCTAAAAATTAGATGATGAGAGGCATTATAATTATAATTTATAATTTGTGACATGACCAAATGAAGGATATGATAGGCTGGTAGTGCAGCACACGAGGAAGAAAAGAAATATGGGAAGACATGGAGGGAGGAAACCACTGAGATATCTAGGCCTATATTACGTAATAGTAAAATGGATCTCAAGAATTTGTTATCTGGATCCGGACTGGATACATACGCATCAGGGTAAAGTCTAAGAGAGGGTGCGATGGATTTATTGTGCAGCTGAACAACTGAGTTTCTTAAGAACTCGTGAACCACGTAGTTGGCTACGTTATCTACCGCTACATATATAGCCAAGCAGAGTGGTGTATAGCGCAGTGCTGGGTCCTTGGCCGGTGGAATTTTTCAAACGGTAGGCTAGGAACGAGTCACTAAAGCAGCGACAGCTTCAGTTTGATGTAGTGCTCTCCGCTAACGGAAGCAGGGCTGACCTTGTCACACAAACGTAACAGGCCAATAGACACCCAGCCCTCGTCACTTCACCACGCCCAGTAGGTCCGTCCGCCTGCTCGGCTAACTCCTCCACCGGCCAAAAACCAAGCACTGCACTATCAAGCAGGGGACGTCCCAGCTGCGTCCCGCGGTTAGGAAGTTCAACATTGTGAAGTGTGCTCTCAGGTAGCACATAGCCGTTGTTGTCACTCATTAAAACGAAACAAAGAACTCCGATTTATCAAGTTCAACAGATACAAATTTGTCACAAAAATAATGAGAGTATCAACCTGGCCTAACCGAACAGATTCCTGGTACACAGCTGTCATACTTAAGAGTGACGGTGTGACGCAAATAACAAACCTGGTAAAGTTAGCCTGTGGCACTGATACCGCGCAAGAGTCCATATTTTTTCCTACTCGAACCCGTGGTTCAGTGGACTCTGCTTCATATCCTTTAGGTCCTGGGTGTATCCTCACGAGGACAGGCATTGTTCAATACGAACAATCGTCGAAACCCTGCAGATAACTGCGCTTGCAGTGGCTCTCTCCCTCTGAACACCAACCTTCGCCCCAGATGCTCCCACTTCCGTAACAAAAACATGCAACAAGATGCAAGGCTGTGGTATGTGGCGTGATCGTGACGGTGAAAACTGCGACTTTATCTCGTCACGGTTGTCAGTGAGACGAAAAGCTGCATATAGGGTTACCGGGTGTCGGGTTTTGAACCGGCTGATCCACAATCTCAACTTTCCCTCTGGGGAAACAAATTCAGTATATACCACACAAAAGAGCGGCAGGGATAGCGTAGTCGGTATAGCGACTCGCTAATACTGGCTGGACTATCTGCGGTTCGAGTGCCGATGGAGGCGACATGCAACGGACCCCATCCAGACCGACCCCGAGGAGCACAATGGGTACCGGATCTTTTTTTTTTCTGGGGGTAAAGCGGCCGGGGCGTAGCGTTGACCACCCACCTCCTTCTAGGGCCGAGGTTAAAGAAAGAGTAAAGCGATACCTCCACCTCACCCCAGTACCTAATTGGCATGGTACGGGACAACCTTCACCACCCTCGAATTTATATTTCTGTTCGAACAATATTTATGATGTACGGTATTTCCGTTGCATTCAACTGGCAATCCTAGCTGCATACGGACTTAAGACGTCACGTAAAAAAAAGCCTGTGGATCGACCTGCCTGCATTATCACCCTCGTGCTGGAACAATTCCCTATTTCCATCCAGTCTTCCAACCATTATGTTCACATCAGTGTTAGCTGCGATAACCACGTGATAAGATCCACGAGCGACAATTCTGCTCTGGTTGGCACTGGACACGCGGTACGAAGCGGAACGCAACACCTTGCAGAAGCAGAACAGCCTGAAGCACTCCACTCCACACGCGGAGAACACTTTCACGGCCGAATACGAATATCACAGCAAAGTGGCAAGAACTGCGAATAATACAGACACGCACGCCACAAACTGTTACATTTGAAGAGTCCTGGAGTACAAAATATTCATGAAAGAAATTACCATACGAAAATAAAAAAAGTTCCAGAATGACAGAATAAAAGAGGAGGGGACAAAACGACTTCAAACGCATCCTCTCACGGTGCTTCATGTGATAGTACGCTTCAGGTTACAAAAAATCGTGCTTGCCATGTGTCCTGGTGTACCATTATTTTAATACAGGTAGTGAGGGAAGCTGGGGGGGAGGGGATGCTGTATAAAAGAATTAACAAAAGGAAACCCCGTCCTGATGCAACCCTAGTGGTATAGGAACCAGCTGGCCATTTGTCTTGACAAAAGACATGGGGCTTTGTTCGCTCTAGGCCTGTATTGTGCTCGGCACCTTCCCATGTGGTTTCAACAACAACCCTGCTAACAGTGCTGTGGGAATGCAGGACACAGCTCTGCCATCGCGCTTCACATCTCACAGGAACATTTGAAACTCGCAGTAGAACCAACCGTCTGCCATGTTGCACAGATCTGCAAGGAGAGCAACCAATGGAAGCAAGCCAGTCCGTCCGAATGTTTGATCTCCAGAGCCAGTGACAGGACATTAATTATAGACAGACTTCACTCTAAGTCGTTGGGCTAGTTTTGTGTAATTACCAAGCGACCTCAAAAACAACATTCTGTATGAAAACGAAATGTGAACGGCGATGTGAAATCTGAGGTTCTGAAAAGTTGTGGCTATCAAGAGTTGCTTCTCCCAGCGGATTCTTGCCGTCCGGTCTTCCGAAGTATACTCGTCTCCACGGATGTACGTGCTCGCATACTTCACTTCACTTCGGTTCATCAGCTAAAGGCACAAAATTGCGGAGTTTCTCATTTATGTAACTTCCTTCATCCCTATATTATTTCCCCCTTCTTACGCAACAAATTCTGCTCAGCATTTTCGCCTGAAGACCCCCCACTACCTTCCCTTCGGTTGAGACTCTAAGGTTCTACATTCACAAAAAGGACACTACGGGGATCGAATCCCGGTGAAGGGGCGAGATTTTCCGCACTCGTCCAGACAGACCCACCCAGGCTCCTATACAATGGGTACCGGGTCTTTCCCAGGGGTTAAAGCGGACGGGGCATGGCGTTGACCACCCACCCCCATCCAGCGCCGAGGTTAAAGAAGAGTAGAGCTATACCTCTACTCCGCCTCTGGGCCTTCGTAGCCTGTTACAGGGTGAAATTTACCTTACTTTTACCTACCTGAGATTTTACGCCCCCACGACGGTAAAAAGATTAATCTTAAGTGTTTTCTACTCCAGCATTCCCGTTTTTGAACTGTGTCCATCGTCTACTTACAAGTAAAACATGACGTTTCGGAGGCCGGTTCTGCTTCTGTATTTGATACCATGCACCTGAAGAATGAAGCAGAACATATTTCCGAAACGAAGTGTTCTAATTGCACCTCAATGATGGACAAAGTCCAACAAAGGATACGTCTCAGAATATAAAATAACAATCGTCAAAGCCTTGCAGACTTAAGCTGTAGTTTTCTTGGAAGAGACTGCCAACTGTCCGATAGACACGTATTGACGCTACAGGGCAAAGTGCTGCGTCCGTAATATAAACACGGGAGGTAAGGCGTTGTTCCGAAACGGCGAAGCCTAATCTACCAAACTGTACTGCGTCACTCCAAAAGACGGTAATCTTCAGATAAACGTCTACTTTCCTGTCTCTTTTTAATTTTCTGACTTTGGGACACTGTTCATCGCAGTAAGACATAAAAACAATAATGCGAGATATGCAAATTGTCTACAACGAAATTAGCACAATTACGGCTCTCCCCCGCCCGCGAAGGTGGAGTCGTCGAAATCAGCCCTGCCATTCCACCGCACCTCCAGTACGGTATGCCTTGTGAAATAAAGTGAAATGCCATCTTCATGCAACAAGGTAATTTATTGATGGTCGCACGGCACCGTCCGCACCGTACACACGACCTACGCAGCGGCTCTCAAGACCACCACCCATCCAAAAACTCGGTTCAGAAAACCGTATGCTGCAACTCAACATCTAATCCTCCTGATGATGGGCGTATGTACCCGAAACATGTCGAGCTAAGAATACATCAATAAAATTACCTAGTTGCATGAAGACGGCATTTCACTTTATTTCATGAGGAAGATGCACGGTCAAACAACCGTCAAGGTATGCCTTATCAACCACAGACATGCCAGAACGGTTAACTCTACACAAACGTTATATGGAACATTCCGCTGGTGCAGCAAACATATCCATATATATCCACAATCAAACCAACTCACTTGCAAATAGTTTTATTCACACTGCAACAATTGTCTGCACTAAACTCCTTTTACTTATACATTTTGCACATATTTTTAATGTATATTTTTACGTAAGAGGGGGAGATCTCCAATAATAAGTAAAGGATCACAAGTCAAACACAACAGTGTTTTGTAGTAATATTAATACATATTATAACATTATGGGCTACATGTTTCGACTCCTATCGAGTCATCTTCAGGCCCTCAAGATGCAGATCCAGACATACAAACGTTTACTGCATTGTGGGATCCCCCAAAGCTGTAGATCCCACAATGCAGTAAATGTTTGTATGTCTGGATCTGCATCTTGAGGGCCTGAGGATGACTCGATAGGAGTCGAAACATGTAGCCCATAATGCTATAATATATATTAATATAACTACACAATACTGTTGTGTTTGACTGTTGTGATCCTTTCCTCAATATTGTACTTCAAACACTTCGGAATGGTAAACGTTAAGGGGCAGATCTCCAACTTCTGCTTGCAGTTGCTATATATGTTTCACGTTTTTGTGTCATGGCCTGAAGATGACTCTAGTTTACTGTCGAAACTAGTTTCCATAAAACCGTACAGGGTTGCTGATAAGTCCTTAGCCCGAACAGGAAAGAAATAAGCTGCGCCTGTCAAAAGTGTGATGGGCAGAGTAATGGACTGATTTGGCTAGGGTAGGGACAGGTGGTGGGCTCTTGTGAATGTGGTAATGAACCTCCAAGTTCCATAAAATGCAGGGAATGTAGCTTGTTTCTTTCCTGGTCGGGCCAAGGATTTATCAGCACCCCTGTAACTATTTACAGGTGCTTGGGCTGGAATTGTGAATATTTAAAGATATCGTAATGCAGGACAACAAACACCAATCAGTACGCTCAAATCATCCTGTTTAAGGCACAAGCGACAGGAGTAACATAAATTCCCTAATCAATAGGGAAAAGTTGGCGGTGCAACATAAATAATGAAGTACGTTAAAAAGATAAAGGTTTCCCCGTCCACGCCATGAAGGCCCGGGGGCGGAAAGCGGTATTGCTCCATTCAACATTAATCTCGACACAAGATCAAGGGAAGTGTTTAACTTCACGTCCCCTGGATGTTAAGGAGACGAGAAAAATCGGCATTCGAAACCCGGACTGTCCATCCCGTTGCGCAGTCTCTAATTCGACTGGGCTACCCCAACCACTAACAAGACCGTTGTATCAATTAAATTTAAAAAATGTACTATAATAAAAATCACTTGAAAAAAGTGAGTGGAGCCAGCTGCCGAAACGCCATATGTATGTATGTATGTATGTACATCATACAGCTATTTCAGTCATGGACAGTACACAAATGATGACGGGATAATTATAGTTGATAACCAACATGATGCAACTATTTCGATTTATTTATTTCTAATCAGCTCTACATGTTTCGGGCGATGTTTTCGCCCATCATCAGGAGCATATCACTGTAACTACAGCTTCTGGTATTGCTGCTGGCTTATGTTGCGTGTTGGGTTCCCCCAACACGCAACACCAGCCAGCAGCAACATCAGTGGACAATACAAGAAGCTGTAGTTACAGTGATATGCTCCTGATGATGGGCGAAAACATCGCCCGAAACATGTAGAGCTGATTAGAATTAAATAAATCATAATAGCTGCATCTTGTTGGTTATCCACTATAATTATACAAACGATGCACGGAAACATGAATGTTAAATTTTAAAAAAAAATGATGAAGGGACTTTACAGAATACAAACCGTGTGACGGAAGGTACGAAAGGTAATAATACGATCATTCTGAAAGGAATAAGTTAAAGTGAAATGTAAAGAAAAGGTAAAGTTCACCTTAGCACAGGCCAGGGAAGCACAGAGGAAGAGTACACGTACAGCTCTACATTGTATTTAACCTCAGCGCTTGATGGGGGTGAGTGATCGACACACCCCAGCCACTTTACCTCCACTAAAGAGACCCTGGGTGGGACCGACGACCGGTTTGGACGAGTACGGAAATTCTTGCCTCAATCGGGGTTCGATCCCGGAACCTTCCAGCCCATAGCGGACGCTATCCCGGCACATGAGTGTACAGAACTTGTGACACCTATATTACAGCGGCAATAAGTTATGAAGAGAGATGAGCTGAACACCAGGAAGACGTACAGATGAATTTGGAACATATATGTGGGTATATGAATATGGCTAACTCAGGATCGTGGCTGGTGGAAGGAACCACTGTGTGGTAGCGGCGATGAACCTTTAGGTTCTACAGCACACAAGAATAACCACAAATCCGGTCCGAAGCAACCCTCAAAACAGCCACCAAAATAACTTTACTGTGTGGAATACGAGTGGTCGGTCACGTGCTGACGACAACGCTTCATCGGACTGCTTCGTGTGTCCGCGCCGAACGAAACGTAGCTACGAGTTGCTCCTCCACTGTCGCTACGACGAACATTACTATCGTATGTAACAAAAGGGTACATTTGCCCCTCTCTTCGCCCTTAAGGCATACAAGGAGAGTGGAGGTACGGCTCCACTAACTCTTAGCCTTGCCGCCATATCGATGTAAGCGGTCAAATTCACACCCCGGCCGCTTTATTCCCGGCGAAATAATGCCAGTACCCATTCGATAGGAGGTTGAGTGGGCCCCAGAGCCGGTCTGGGTGTTTTTGAGAAGAGAAAACTCTGTTTCACCTTTAGGTTTCTGTGACCGTGCATCGTGAGCAAATTGTGAAGTGAGAGAGAAAACCAACAAGATGCAACAGTTAAGATGTTTATTTTCAACAATATCTCAACATGTTTCGGGCATCATTATGCCCATCTTCAGGAGAACAAGGCGTATGTTACTGCATGTGGTGTGCTGCGCTGGTTCTGCTGGATGTGGTTGGTAGCGGTTGTGGGGCGC
>Ga0123354_10012851_pt1 | contig 12969 bp, 12 predicted proteins | sample TergutLab28metaG_2_FD_97872 | JGI IMG/M metagenome (GOLD analysis project Ga0123354, IMG submission 97872) | Labiotermes labralis P4 segment gut microbial communities from Petit-Saut dam, French Guiana - Lab288 P4 | ecosystem: Host-associated > Arthropoda: Insects > Digestive system > Gut ...
AGAGTAGAACTGGTACAGGCACTACTCACTGAACATGGAAGTGGAAGTGTCAGGAAATTTCAAGGCCATCATTCCACAGACAAAAATATGCCGCGACTTCTTGCAAGACATTTTCCAGAAAGAATACCACCGACAGAAAAAAAGGCCAGGCCAACAAAGAGGTGTGTAGTGTGTTACAAAACAATAGAAGGAAAGAGACAGTGTTTTGGTGCCCAGAATGTGAAGCAGCCCTATGTGTTGAAGAATGTTTCAAGGCATTTCACACCAAGTTAAATTTTTAAGGTACGATTTGATTGGATATTCGAAAAGCTTAGACATTCCTAAATATTTTGTTTCACGTTTCATCGAAATCCAAGCACTATTAACAAGACTACATTATTTTGAATAGACTCCTGCACAATTTAGATCAAAATTTAAATGCCCCATAGAAAAACCTTCCCACATCACAGTATGAACTGGGGTTTAAATGCCCCCACTCTGAAGGGTTAATCAAGAGTTAGGGACAGAAGTGGTGGGATGTTTCTGTGCTCACAGGTTAGTTACTATTCTGTTCACTGAGCATTAGCTTCAAATTATGGTCTTCTTTTGGGTTTTTGCCCCATTTAGTGGTTAGATGCACTGACGCTTCAGAAGAACATATGGCCTTCATCTTTAGGGTGACTGAACTGATAAAGGCAGTATGTTCCTCTGAAATGTTGGAACATGTAACCAATACCTGGTCCAGAACCCTACAAGAGATGGTCATCTGATCAGCAACCACTGCAAAAACCCCCAGAAAAGACAGCAAATATTTTGAGGGATAAATTGAAATCAAGTAGGGAAGCCTACTCAACAACAGTGAGAAAAACAGAAGTCTTGTGTGGCAAAATAAGATTGGGTTATGTTATAAGAGGGCTGTGTTCATTGTTAACATTACCCATGCATGAGTATTATATCGACAGATTACTTTTTTCTTCTCACTGTTTACGGTGAACATGAAGGTTTCCCACACGACACTGGAATTTTTTGGTTACCCGTCATAAAATGTTGATAGGGTTTTATAGCTTTATGAGATAAATTACTGTATTTTTGAAAATGAAGCAAGATTTTACTGACAAAAAATATGAAATGGCACCGAGATCTGGCATTTTTAATTTATACTATGAGTTATCAAAATGAATGAAAGGAACATAAAATTCAGTAATGTCATTATGTGACAGTATGGAAGCTTTTATGATAATATGTCAGCTCTGGGAAGTGCTAAAATATGAAAATATAGCACATTTTGAAACACACAAGTCATTTTAGTGTGCATCCATCAAAGCAATGGTATGACTGCTACACACAAAATACTGGGTTGCTGAGAACTGAATCTCAAAATCAGTTCAAGATTTGAGCCTTTTGAAGTTCTATTTGCCATGTTCACTGCACCACATAATTTTGACACTGATAAAGGGGACTATACACAAATGGAACTGTTACAACTGCAGTGTGAATCACTACAAATAAAATTTGGTGTTGGTGCAGTGTCAAGTTGTATGTCTACTTATGTGACTTTCAAACAGTCAATTTTCTAGCAGGATATGCTGATGTTTGGTAAATAGAGAATTAGGAATTTAGATGTGAACAGCATGTTCAAAGCTGTCATACTGTAAACTTGCAAAAAATGTTAATGAATTACTGTACATAGTGAGCCATGTCTTGCATCTGCAGGTAAGTCAATCTTATACTCACCTCTCCCATCTAACCATTGCCAAATTATAGAAACTATTAGCTAAATGCTAGGTGAAAACTATGAGGGTCGTACCGAAAGTCATGAGCAACCATTTTTTGCATGCAAACTGGGAACAGCAGATGAAGGAGAGTATGGTGGTAGATGGAACCAGCTGTTGTGTTATCCTTGAGTGTCTTGTGACGTCAATAGCTTGCATCACGTGACCAGTATCACTCCTAACAAAATGGCCGACAACAATATGTCATTTCACCAGCGTGCTGTCATCGAATTTCTCGTTAAAGAGGAAATCCCTGCTTCAGAAATTCACCAGAGACTTCAGCGTGCTTATGGAAGTGTGTGCATGGGTGCAAGCAGTGTTCGTTAAGATGGGTGAAACATTTTAAAGATGGGAACACAAGCATCCAAGATCAGCCTCGGAGCAGTTGCCCTCGAACAGCCTCAACTGAACGCAACAAGGAGAGAGTGGATGAGATCATTCAAGACGACAGGCGTGTGACTGTGGACACAGTAGCCCGAACACTTGGATTAGGGCACAGTGCAGTACAGGAGATGATTGAAAGCTTAGGCTATAGGAAAGTTTGTGCTCGTTAGGTCCCACGCTTATTGACCGAAGACCACAAAGGTCAGCAAAAAGCCATCACCTCAGAACTGCTGCAGAGATATCGACACGAAGGCGATAATTTTTTGCTCCGTATTGTGACAGGTGACGAAAGCTGGTTTCACCATGTCGAGCCTGAAATGAAACGGCAGAGTATGGAATGGCGCCATTTGCATTCTCCATCAAAGAAGAAGGCAAAGACAGTGCCATCAGCTGCGAAGGTGATGGGCACAGTCTTCTGGTATGCAGAGGGGTTGATTTTGGTCGAATTCCTGGAACCTGGACAAACCATCACTGCTGCTCGTTATGTCCAGACACTGCACAAGCTCTGTCGTGCATTGGGCGATAAACATCCAGGACGAAACCTCATCATCCTGCATGACAACGCTCGCCCCCATGCCGCTCGCCTCACATCGGAAGCAATTGCAAAGATGGGGTGGGAAGTTCTTCCACACCCCTCCTATAGCCCTGATCTGGCGCCCTCTGACTACCATCTTTTTGGATTTGTGAAGGATCAGCTGTGCAGACAACGTTATGAGACAACGGAGGCAATTCAGAAAGCAGTGCGTCAGTGTCTTCGGAATGCTGGAACGGAATTTTACAGAAGGGGAATTTTCAAACTCCCAGAACGCTGGGAGAAATGTGTACAAAGAAGTGGCGATTAAGTGGAAAAATAAAGAAAGGTCTGTAGATTAAGGTGGTGTATTTGGTTTGTCAATAATAAAGCATGATTCTTTACAAAAAATTGTTGCTCATGACTTTCAGTATGACCCTCGTACTTCTTGGGATCTCAAGAGAGCCTGAACAGATACTTGGAGTGGTGACAGATGCTACTATAACCTTAGCCCTGTTATTACAAGAGTCAGTTTGCAGCAGTGCGTTATGAGTGTGGTTGGTAGACAAAGACCCATTTCTGTAGCTTTAACCTGTTACAGCTGTTTTCAGAGCCAATACACCCTTTCCTTTACTAATATTATTTTAAGTTACTTTTCCTTTGTGTTTAAATTATTCATTTATTCTACACCCAACCCACCACTTCAATATTTCCAGTGGCCCCACATTCCTTTGCATTCCTACCAACGATACACAATCCCACTGTTCATTTCTTTCACAGCTAACACCCATTTCCTTATATTATCACGTAACATAAACATCCACCCACCCCAAACATTACATACGCCATACCCAGTGCACAGCATGATCATCCTTACGGTGTCACCACTCATGCTGTCCATTTGCCACCAACACCATGTCTATACAGTACATCTACCTAACCTGCATGGCTACTCTTCTTGACCTGCATAGCCATGAAGATGAAGGCACTACATTTCTGCAAAATATCAGGAACTGCACACACTATGGCACTGTGTAACCTTACAGAAGGCTTGAAAATTGGATTGTGTGCTACCATGAGCCCTGTCCTGATGCAGAAATATAATCGGGGTAGGCCGGATATCAAACTGTATCAGAACCCTGATGATGGAGATGAAGTTTGTCTCTGAAACGTCAGTTGATTTGAACCACCTGATGTGGCAGCCGGAGAAGATTTTACTGAATTCACTGCCCGAAAAGCTTCACGGGACATTTCTTGGTCCAGTTGATAAACTGAATCCACCACCCATAAAATGAATCCTGCCATTGTTTAGAGTAGGCGGAGTAAAATTACTGCTCAACTGACGTTCATGTTCCTTCATTACCCGCAAACGCTGTTTCTGAAATCATTTTAAAATGAAAAGTAGTGTAAGTTCACAGTGAAATTCTGTTACTTTGTGAAATTATAATTGTATTAAATGAGAGTATAGGATGGGGGATTCCCAAACATAACAACTTGTGTCATAAGTGACAAAGGTTTAACTGTGAAAAAGTAAAAGGTCATCCTAGAAGGGGCTGTGAAGGTCTAGAGGGGGAATGGAGGTATAGCTATACTCTTTCTTTAACCTCAAAACTTTTCACTTGATGCCATACACTGATGTAACTGATCCTTCTTTTCTTTGTACAATAGACAGCTGATGATTAAATAGTGTATGAAGCCATAACCACACTTCAGCTTTCACGTCTCCTATTTATTTCATGTTTCTGTGGAATTGTTGATGTGACACATTTCCTCTTCCCAGCAGTACCTTGTTTAATTGTCTTGGGATCTTTTGAAGCCTTTATAATAGCTCAAAGAGCTCAATAAAATCCAGATAACACAAAATAAAGTCATGGAATCAGTCAACAATGGTGAAACATCCAGTCACGGAGCAATCATAGTCTTGGGACTATTTTCCTCAGTGCTGAACTACCAGGATGTGTGGACTATAAATAGCTAGATTAAAGGAATTTTACTGCACATGCATACATACATACACAAGCACACACACAAACATTATATATTAGGTGGTGATAAGCAGATTCGTGTAGAGCAATTACTACTCTGTGTGTGCATGTTTTTGTTTGAACAATTTCTTGTAATTCTTGTGTGAAGAAATGTGTGTGGAGTTAAATTTCTATTTGACTGGTGGACTTAGCCAACATATGGCCCCTGCAATGCATAAGGAAAATACCTGGACCCAAAAACTTTGAAGTGTGGATTGGCATTTATTACACAATAATGCAATTTGTGAGATACACCTTGCTTAGAACTGTTGGGTGCCTGTGTGTATGTGTGTGTGTGTGAAATTAACAGACATACTACTAAGTATTACTACAAGACTGTCCATTACACTGAGAGTGATGCAGCTCTGGATTCAACAACGGCAGGAAATTTCTTAATAAGCTGAATAAACTGTCACCTGTGTGATGATTCTGTACCGTGACATTAGTGCATATGTAATTTATCTGAAACCGGTTCTCAGATAATTTTAGTACTACATGATTACAGACACCTGAACAGTTTTAATGGCATTCACTGTTACAAATGATCAAAGTCTTTGTACTCAAAACATAATTCACTGTACAAGATTATTATCACCACATAGTCTGGCAGATGGTTATGTGCGACTGTCATCTTCAGCGTTGACAGGTTCTTACAAAACTTTGATACACATCTATCAGACTAGGTAGTGACATGTCCCAGAAGACAGAAGATTTCCAAGCTACCACCAAGAGAATCTCAAACAACACATAATATAAACTTCATTTACCTGTGTGTAGTATTTTTCCTTCACTTGTTTTGATTCATCTTTGACTCTTTCCAACTCAGATCTGAGCTCTGTCACTTGTTCCTTATACATGATTGACTCTGATACCAAACACTGAGAAAGAAACACAGAAAAAGTAAGAAATTCAAACACCAATTACAACATGAAATATTCAGGTCTTTCAACACATTCATGGTAAGAATGTAGTTACCAGCTCTTTGCCTGAAAGAAGGAAACTGACGTTTGCAACATATTGATTTGAGAGGCTCTAGTTAATTTATTGCTTGACAAATGCCCTAGTGGTACTAAATACTTAACATGTTTGGTACGATGGCAAAAACTGATTAAATAAAACACAATATATAACACACAAATTTTATAAAAAATTACTACCTTTGAAAAGGCCCCCCTTACATAAGTATTGCAATTTCAGCACCTTTTTCTTTCTTATCACCATTCTATATATGATTTTAAAGAAACAAGGGTTCACTGCTCTAGTATTTATTCCTGTATTTTCTTTTAAACTAACTTATGATTTAGGGAATATGTAAAGTTTGCTGGAGAGATGTAGGTTGGCTGTGGAATCAGTGGAGTCTCTTTTTTATGTGAAGAACTTCTGGATGCAGAGTGCCATATGTACAGGAACATTGCTGTGGTGAAGAAACCAGCTGTCTTTCTGCCAAAGTTTCACTTGTTTCTTTCATACTGCTTCCCGTAAATGGTGTCACACAGATAACCTGGTTCACTGTTTGACCTGACCAGTGAATTCATAGTGCACTCAGACTTCAACAGTTGAACCAAACGAGCATGGCTCTCACATTCAGTCTCCTCTGCTGTGCTTTTGCCAGTCCTGGGGCAGATTCTGACTTCTGCTGTGCCCTACTAGTGCTTTGCTTTGATAGTGTATCATAGACCCACATCTCATCACCCATAATAATTAATTTCTTGATGTTCTCATCTGCTTCAGCTTGCTGCAAAAGGTCTGTGCAAATACTGAGTCTCTTCTCTGCTCCAGTGCTTCATGTAGCCTACCACAAATCTCACATGAACTCTTGAATCTCAGGCTCCATGCTATGAGGTCAGAAAACAACCAGCGTAAAATATTTTTATTTTGTTTCACAAACTGCAAACACCTTCATTCTTCATTTTTATTTATAATTAATCATCAAGCAAGTATCCAAATTCCTAACCCCTTTTTCCACACTGAACATTTTTTCAACACTCCAGTTGACATATAAATCATGCAGTGTATAAAATACATGTTGATAATACAACAGAAATGCATGCCTGATTCACAGTTTTCAGCAGCTTACATGACAACTAATGAAGAGCTCCTTTCAAAATGATTTCATGAACATACAGATGCTTGTAAATTTAGGATTCTGGTCTTCCAGAATGGGATGCTGTGTTAGTGGGTAAGTGGTTCCTGACACTTTGAATGTGTCACCTTCATCTTACACGGTTCAACAATGTTCAGTGTCCAGGCCTTTTAAGACAGAGGCAACATGTTCCTTTCAAATGTTAAGAATCACTTTCACAGAATACAGTATCACATCCCAGGAGACCACAATCCTCGAATTCACTGCTATGAAAACCTCAAACCAAACTGCGTGACATTTGTTACATACAATTTTTTCTCACTAATTTGAAATAATTTCCACATTAATATAAAGTTGGTAGATGGTGTGCCTACAAGTCCACCACCATCACTGTCACTGCCACTGTCACCAATTGTACTGCCATGGCTGATGCAGCTACTACAGGGTGACATACCTTAATCCTTTTATCTCTAGTCTTGAGGGAGTCTTGTGTTGTTTTCAACTGGTTGGCTACTTCTGGGCCTGGTTGACGGGCCAGCATTTCATGTAAACTTGAGCACTGGAATTCCAATTGTTGTAAATGGTCCTCTTGTTTTATGGCTGTTTCTGCTTGGGCTAACAGACGTTTCTGAAGGAGTCTCACCTTCTGGATCAGTTCATATTTAGTAGGATCTGAGCCCTGAAAATGGACAAACAGAGGATTAGTGTCATAAATGTAACACAGTACAGAAGTTCTTTTTAGCAGTACTATGACAAATAGTGGGCTGGGATAGCTCAGTCAGTATAGCGACTCACTAAGGGCTGGACGGCCCGGGGATCGAATCTTGGTGGGGGAGAGATTTCTGCACCTGTCCTGACCAGCCCTGGGACCCACCCAGCCTCCTATACAGTGGGTACTGGGTCTTACCTGGGGGTAAAGCAGCCGAGGCGTGGCGTTGACCACCCACCCTCATCTATGGCCGAGGTTAAAGGAAGAGTAGAGCTATATCTCTACTTACAATCCAGTTGATAATAGTGATCATAGTTGCCTAAAGTGTGCTGAATTAGAGAGCCATTTAGAAGAAACACGTAAGGAATTAAGTTCATCTCAATTAATAATCAAGCTCTTGTATAGAGAGATAAATGATATCACTATGGAGAAGATGCCCACGCCTACTAATACCACCTCTGAATGTGAAACTGGTGTTGATGTTGTGTCATCCAATAATTGTCCAGCGTAGCATCTAAATGACCATATAAAAAAAAACAAGGCAAGAAATTCTGACATCTACCAAGTAACTCAGCCCATAGAAAGTGCCAACAGATATACTATATTGACTAACCTTCCAGAAACTACTATTTGCCAAGATGGAAATGTGGCGCCAAAAATTATGAAAGTAACTCAAATTTCCACAAATAACTGCGTGCAGAAAAAGATTCATGGAAGAATCAGGAACCCATTAGTTACTCGTTACCCAGGGAATACTTCCCAACAACTTCCACCAAACCATCATGAAGTGCAAGGTGAATCAATGAGTGACCAAAAGGCAAATTGTATACCAACTATTGTGAATGGCCAAATCAATCCAACCAAGAAAGATAATAATATTAATAGTATGAACAATAAACTGGATCACATACGCAATTTAGTGAGAGAATCTACAGTGAAATTGCTTAACAACAAGGCGAAATCCTCCAAATGCTGTAAACATAAATTTTTATTGATTGGTGACAGTCACATGAGAGGATGTGCAGCTAGGATGATTGGTGACAGTCACATGAGAGGATGTGCAGCTAGGATGATTGCTTCCCTGGATGCTCAAACCAATTAGTACTACACATATTTTCAATATTGGAAGAAGTCAGTGTTAATCCCATAACTCTTGGGTGGTATGGCAAGAATCCACAAGTCAATGGTTGTTCAATAACAAGACATTCCCCTACACTTACCCCTATCAATTGCCAGTTGCCAACCAAGCAAGCACCTAAACGCACTAAGAAATTGCTTGTAACTAGGAAAGATTATTTTTATGGGGAATTTAACTGAGGAATCAGAATTTGGCAGAGTAATTAATTGCAATGAGTTTAAAAATAATAAGAATCAAAATCATGTAAGAATTAGAGGTCTCAACAGTAATAAACTTGATGAATTATCCGTTTATTTATCTGCAAATCTTCCATATACTGTATGCTTCACAGAACATCATTTGGGTATTAATGAAATAGATACAATTGTACTGGCAAATTACAGACTTGCAGCTAAATTTTGTAGGAATACATTTAAAAATGGAGGAGTATGTATTTTTACTCATGACTCTATTCAGTCTACGAATATAAACTTAAATGAATTTTGTAAAGAAAAAGACTTGGAGATATGTGCAGTTAAATTGCACGTTTCATCTTATGAAATATATATTATAACTATTTATAGATCCCCATCCAGAAACTGTCAATGCTTTAGAGATAATCTTGAAAAAATTCTAAGCATGATTTTGATTTATAGTAACACTATTGAAATAATAATATGTGGAGACATTAACATAAACTATCTCATTGATCCACATACAAACAATTACTGGATTCATTACTGGCCTCTTATGGTCTATGTAGCATGGTTCAATTTCCCACTAGAATCCAGACTAACTTTCACTCTGCAGTTGACAATATCTTTATTAGTACATTTAAATTTAGTAACTTTTCATTCTACCCCATTATAAATGGGTTGTCTGATCACGACGCTCAAAATATAATAATGCGTAATATACTTGAACAGAACTGCAATGTGGAGCTGGGACGCAAGCTGTGTGCACTGTGTGGTAGTTGTTGTTGAGTCGAAAAACTTTCACACAGTGCACACAGCTTCAATCCCAGCTCCACACGACCACGGCTAGCACAACCAGTGCAGAACACCATATGCGGTAATACACAGTCTTCTTCTCCTGAAGATGGGTGTAGTGATGCCTGAAACATGTTGAGATAGACAACTGAAATAAACTTCAGATTAGTTGCATCTTGTTGGTTTCTCTCTTTACCTTACATTCATTACGCATGGTCACAAAAGCCTAGAACTGCAATACTTACTTCTACTTTAATAAAAAAATTGACAAATTCTAAATTTTTTACTTTAATACCAAATTAAGCTATGAATAATGGGAAGATATATTTACTAAGAATAATGTAAACACTATTTTTAACAATTTTCTGAATATATATTTAGGAATATTTTACTCCAGCTTTCCTCTCAAAAAAGTCCATCATAAATCCTGTAACAAGGCATGGTTAACACCATGAATTAAGATTTCATGTATAAACAAAAGGAAGCTTTTTCTAATTCAAAGAAACAGTAATGACCCTAATTTGATGAATTATTACAAGAGGTACTGTAGGATTCAAACATGTGTCATTAAACTAGCTAAAAAATGATACTATAACAGCATTCTAACCTGTTCTAATTATAAAACTAAAACTACTAGGCATATTATAAAGAATACCTCAAATATAAAACCAAATACACAAAATATAACCTCAATTAATGTAAATGCTAACTTATCCATTAATGGTCAAATTATTGCTGAGACATTTAATAAATATTTTGTATCAGTTGCTCAAACTATACATGTGAATAATCACAATGCTAATGCTCCATTTAATCATGAAAATCCTATATCTTGCATATCCAGGGCATTTAATCAACCATTCCCTACTATCAATCTCAAATGTGTATCATGTAAAGAAACAGAAGACAAAACAAAGTCACTCAATATAAAAAATTCACATGTATGTGATGGGGTATCAACAAAAATTTTAAAACTGAGTATTCATTACATTTCTTCTACTTGTGGGATGCTGTAGGATTGTTCAGAGAGACAACCACAGTATCACACATATATAACAATATTTATTAGTGTCAAGAGTAGTACAGTATGGAGACGACTTAGTGGTTGTGTAATAGTTATGGTCTGCAGAAGGATGTGTAGTGTGTTAAACCTGCCGGATGGGAAGCGACTGGTCCGCTCGGTCGGAGTCTCTGCGGTGTGAGGTGGAGAAGCGTCTGGTCAGCCGCGGGTGATAGTGTACCGCTGAGTGCACTGCTGGGCTTGTGAGATGAGGGCCACAGTAAACCTCGGCAGCTAGTGGCCGGTGCAGTTGTTGGCCGTCGGCTGCTTGCTGTATGCCAGGACGAGCGGTGGTGTGCCCGTTCCACGAGGCATCGCAGCCGGGCAGTCGGGTCTCCTGTCTTGATGTGTCTTGCAAAGCTTCCTTCTTGATGTGTTGTGGACAGTTACTCCTTTCCGAATGAACTGCTTTTCGCTGGTCAGATGGCTTCTTTTATACAGGTCACTGCTGGTCAGCCTACTCTGCCATTGGCTGGTTGGCAGAGCTGATGGGCGTGGCTTCCAGAAGGTAGTTACGTTTGTCAGGGGCTGTTTCCTTTGTTTGTGGAAGTAGACAGAGAAGGAGGGAGTAAGAGAGTGGTTTTCTGTGGTGGTTAAGCTGCTGTTGACTAGGTCGGAGTGTTGTTTGGTGTATGGACGGAGGAAGGAGCGCTGCAATGTGGGTGTTCCACATCCTCTAACTTACATATGTAACAGAATATCTTCTGGCATTTTCCCAAAAAGCTTAAAATTCTCTGAAGTCAAACCTATATTTAAAAGAGGAGATAAAAATGATACATCTAATTATAGAGCTGTTTCTCTGCTCACATAATTTTCAAAGATTTTTGAAAAGGTTATCTACAATAGATTATATCATCATATTAAAAATAATCACATTCTCTTTAATGAACAATTTGGTTTCAGGCATGCATCATTAGCAGACATTGTGTCCTAGTGGTTGACCAAGAATATACTGACAGCCTTAAACAATAAATTGTTACTTGGTGGTATTTTTTGTGACCTTCATAAGGCATTTGACTGTGTCAGCCATGACATCCTGCTGTCTAAAATGGAAATTTATGGTATTTCTGGAAAAGCTAATAACCTAATCAAATCCCACTTACAAGATGGATATCAAAGAGTATTGGTAGACCTTGATTCAAAAAAATATTACTAAGAATGGGAATCTGTTAACAGATGGAGTTCTCCAGGGATCCTTACTTGGTCCCCTGCTTTTTTATATATATATATATATATATTAATGACATACCAAATGTAATATCTGATATAGCTAACCCAGTGTGGTATGCAGATGACACTAGCTTGATAATTTCTAATTCTGATAGCGAAATGTTTGAAAAAGACATAAATACTGCTGTATTACAATTAAACAGATGCTATAAGGGTAATCTGTTATTATTAAATCTGGAAAAAACTTACCTCCTTCATTTCTTAACCAAAAGTAACTAATGCAACAGACCTACACATATCATACAAAAATAGACAAATCTCCAGTATACATAGCACAAAATTTTTGGGATTGGTGATTGATAATAATTAATCATGGCATTGCCATATTGATCAAATGATACCAAAACTAAACAAAACATCTTATGTAATCAGATCTTTGAAACTGTTGTCTTTTGAGTCATTAAAGACAGTTTATTTCTCAACAGTCCATTCAATCATATCGTATGGTATCATATTCTGGGGTATATAAACTCATAGTAAAATCATATATAAAATCCAAAAAAAGAATAATAAGGATTATTATTAACTCAGGTCACAAGGATTCTTGTCGAGATTTATTTAAAAAATTATATATTCTCCCTCTTCAGTCTCAATACATATTTTCTCTACTCATGTTTGTTGTTTTCCAAAACTCACCCAGATGTTCATAGTTTTAATACAAAATCTCATTATGGTTTACATATTCCTGCAGCAAATTTGGCAGTATTTCAGAAAGTAGTGTGGTATTCTGGTGTCAAAATCTTCAACCATCTTGCACCATCCCTTAAACAACTATCATATGATATTTCTAAATTTAAAGCAGCCTTAAAGAGATTTATTTTTACAAACTCTTTTTACACATTGGAGGAGTATTATAGCTGGAAATAAGGATCTTGGTTCTTACTATTATATTTTAACAATACTATAAATTATTGTATTGCTGTTTAATTATTGTTTAATTCAAATCACTTATGATTATACATATGTGTTGTCATTTACATTGTATGTGTTGTAGACTATTTATACTTTCAGCATCGGTCCTCTAGGCCATGCAAGGATCAATGAATTGTGGTGGTTTGACTGATAATAAGTAACCTGAACAGCTTGCTTTGCTATTAAAATTGTTACATCT
>Ga0123354_10012852_pt1 | contig 12969 bp, 10 predicted proteins | sample TergutLab28metaG_2_FD_97872 | JGI IMG/M metagenome (GOLD analysis project Ga0123354, IMG submission 97872) | Labiotermes labralis P4 segment gut microbial communities from Petit-Saut dam, French Guiana - Lab288 P4 | ecosystem: Host-associated > Arthropoda: Insects > Digestive system > Gut ...
GTCAGCCTACACAACACAACAAGTACTCGCTAGCTCCTGAAGATGGACGTATTAACGTCTGAAACATGTTGAGCAATATATAATAAAGCAAGTGTCATCTAGTTGGTCAACCTTTATTCAACTGAGAAGCTCTTCATTACACAATTTTCTCCAGTCCTCTGAACCCAAAGTGTATCAAAGTAAGTAAATAATAAAAGACAAATTTCCATGCCCTCTACCACCAGGGTAATACTGGGGAAGCAAAGCAAGGATATACAACCATCAGCATAGTGCTCATTGATAAATACCGTGGACAAATTGTTAAAGGCTAGTATGCTAATATCAGAAATATCTGCACCCAGCTTAAACAGCACTGAACAGGAATCCCAGAGACCCAGGACTGGCAGGAAATGTGTTAGCATTCACCAATGTGCACACTTGGTATCTCAAAAGATAAGGTACTTCATTAAAAAAAACATATACAAAAGACACAGCTATTTCACATTAACAGACAATCATTCACAAAAGTCACACTGTGAAATAAAAACATCACTATTGTACACACTAGTCCCAGTCATCATCACTCCCTTCCTCCTTATTTTCTCTCTTGCATCTCTTTTGCACATTTTTGTGTTTTCCCTTTTTGCCACTACTACTCAGGTTCTTAGTGCTAAACTTCTTTGATTGTGAAGGTCCTGCTTCATCACCAAATGAGTACCGCTTTTTAAGTCTCTCTCTGATAAGAAGACCTTTAATGAGGCGGCGCCAATTGCCATACACTCGCTTTTCCAACTTCTCCTGTTCGCGCTTTTCAGCTTCCTCTTGCTCCTAACAACACCAAACATTCACTACAGTACATACAATTGCTATACACCCACTTTAAATGACTCTGAGTGACATACTGCAATGAGCTTGACTTATATTTTTGATACCATTTATCTTCTTATGTGCCACAGTGTTCCAAAAACCATGTCTACTTTCAGTTTGGGGCAGAACGGTGGGTAGACAGCTCCTAAAGTGATAGACCTGTTACAAAGAGCCAGTCTAAATCTCCGGTGATGTGAAAAACAACAGACTGTATCAAGAAGATTTTCATGTCTTAAAATGTTCATCTCACTAATTTCTGAGGGACAGAGTGAACTACTTTTGTAAGGATACGCAATAAAACAAGTAACAAAGATATGTTGCTCCTGAGCAGGGACACATTCCCATGATGCAGTGTGTGCAAACATATGTTAAAGTCAACATTAAAAAGTATGCTGACTTTACAGCAAATCCTCACCACTGGAGGAGGTAACATTCATTAACAATCCAATGAACACTGACACCACAATGCATAAAGTTAAGGACTCATGGGAAAAAAATGCTGTCTGGGTGATCAAAAATGTACAAAACATGGTAATATGTAAATAAATGATTATTAAACACAAAAACGTTTGTGCTGGAACTGACTGGAAAGATGCTGGTGTTCTTGGCTTAAAGTTGTCATGGTGGTTGAAAAGTGCTGAGTGCATGGTGAAGGAGAGAAAGAAGAACTGGTAAAGAAAGAGGTGATCTTCAATTGCAAGGACTTCTGCTGCTTTCCGTTTTACATGTCCCTGTAGAGTGCCATAACAGCATCCAAACTGTGCTTCAGTTTCAAGCACCTCTGCATGATAGGGTCTACCTGATGAACCAAGTCATGTGGCGGTCACCTGAGCCGTCTCCACATCTTCTGGCTCAATGAACGCTGTCAGCTGTTCAAGGTCCCCCTCAATTAATTCTGCAGCATGAGAGTTAAAAACATCCTGGATATCAACCTCACCCAAATTTTGGAATTCTCCTCCTGTAACATCATGAGTTAGCATGAGGTTGCTCCATATTTCATCCTGTTGGTTGGAAAATGCCCAAAAATCATTAACTGCATCTGGTCAACAATTCTTCCAGCAGCCATCCACAGCTGTGGACTTTGGTGCGACCATGGAATCCTTCATATTTACCGTGCAGTTGGCTATGGTGGAGATTTCGAGCATTCACGTACAGTAACAAGGTATCCTTCTGACTTGCATCAAACATGTTGTGCAATAACTCTTGAATGTTGTAATGATGTCCTTGGTGAGCTGCTGCAGGAGTGGGTTGTTGGATCTGGACAGACACTCAATTTGGATGGGCAAGACTAAAATCCTGCAGAAGCCCTGGGGCATTAGCAAGGACAAGGAGGATCTTGAATGCTAGATTCTTGGACCACAGACACAGTTTGCAAACCAGCCTTCACTGGCATGGGCTTCTTCCTCACCACAGCACTGCTGACTGGTGGCCATATGTGATTCACCTTGAACCCATACGCACAGGGCCCTCTCCAGGATTGGGTCACAGTAATTTACATGTGCAGTACATGCACTCAGTGGTGCAACAGCCTTGAAACTTTCCCTGATCAACTTCAACTCTCCTGATGAAACAAATCTCAGTGGCCAAATGACAAAGTTTTAAACACCAGTTTTTCATGCTATAATGGTATCCAACAACAGCAATGCTCATTTTCCTGTGCAATTTAAACATAAATATATACACCACACTTTCCAAATATATGAAAGCATAAGAAATGTAAAAAGTATGATAAACGTACACTCTGTATCACACAATATTGAGACACCTACTGTGTCAAATGGGTGGGCAGATGCTTCTATGAATTACTGTACAACTGCAGGTAAATGAGGGACCTACACTGCAACGCACAAGCGTTGCTGCATTAATTCTTCTGTGAATAAGCAAAACTGTGATACACAAACCAACAAATAAGAAAGGTCTGCTGCAAGTGGTTTGTATGACATTTACCAGCAGATGAAAGGTATATCACAAATCTGCAGATCTTGGGGCTTGGAGAGCAGTGTTCTTACCTGATTCCATGCATCCAGCAGTATGTCCCGATACTCCTCACAGACAATAAAACCATCAAGAACCGGGTGACATCCACCACAATGGAAATCAAATCCAATCATTGCTGGTGCACAGTCAATTCCTAATTTGCGTGCCACACGATTCAAACCAGGAACTGCAACAAAGTACAAATATCTTCAGAAACACATTGTTAACAATTTGGATAATGCACCCATAGGGCAACAATTCTGGCATGCTCACTTACTTTGTTTAATTATCACTGAAGACCGTACATCTCGCGAAATGAGTACACTAGACACAAACTGTCTGTTTTATCTTTTTCTACAACTTGTGTTCAAAATATTTTGTGAGTTACACTTCAAATGAATGCAGACATGTAAGTAAACCCTCATGTTGAAGTGTGTTACATACATTACTGCTCTAAGAACAGGTGGCAGCAGTCATATGCCAAGCATGCACAGTATTCCTGTTTTTACCCTTGCCAGAGCCTCTCCTTGTTTAGCTTAAAATCAAAGCCACAGAAATGCTTAACACACACACTGAATTCAAACAATGCAACGATGAAGGCCATAATAAAATGTATCACTTAAATCATTAAATATCTTTCATCAAAACAATGGAGGACTAAGAAACAAAAGTGAGGAATTAACAAATTCCTTGAAAATGGACATTTTCAAGGAATTTGCTAATATTGTGTGACATTAACATTACATGAAACAACAGGATTTGCCGTACCTCACATTACCCAATTCTAGACCAGGTGAGAGTTTCTGCTAACAACACCTAGAGAGCGGGCATGCGTGCTGTTTGTTAGGAAATAGCAACATTTCAATAACACTGATATTTCATATCACTGTCAAGAAAAAGATCAACCACTGGGGGCAAGGGCAGGACTGTAGGGAGAATGGCCCATGACGTCCCAAGCGTAGTGCTGTAGACAGTCACAACTCTGGTTGGCAGCATGGGGCCCAGTGATTTCCATCCTTTGCTCTGCTTTAGAAGCACTTGGCTGGCAAGCCATTTACAAAATATGTGATGTGAGGCTTGCTGTCACTTCCTGGCCAGAGGCACTTAACAATGATTTTTCTACACCAGCATACAATCCATGGTGCCATGGGGGTAAAAATGCTTAAATGACAATGGTGCCTGTGGAGGTCTGATGTGCACCATCTGCTACCTATGTGCCATGTTTACATGCTAGTCAAAATTAAATTCTGCTACCTTGTTTTTTGAAACTCCCTTGCACATAAAATATTCTTGGATTGTACCTCTTCTGTATATTGTGTATTTTTATGACTTATTTCATACCATATTGTCACGTTGGCTAAATTTTGGATCCATGGATTGTGTAACAGATGTACATAAGTATTTATTAGACCTGTGGCTCTCTAACTCTCATTCCTAAACCTCTGGAGTACAAAAACCATGTTAGAGAACTGATGAAATGCATAACAGGCAATTCTTTCTGCCAATATTTGAAAGTCAATGCACAAGACACACTGACATCGTTGGCCATACTCAAACTGTCTGAACAGAACACTGCTCTCTGTTTTCTATTCAAGATTAACAGCTGTACTAGCTTAATTTCCTTCAGCAGAAAGATTATTTGTAAAATACACACAAAGGTTTGCTTGGCTGGAGATGAAACAGGTCAAGCAGGTGAAGAAAATATAATTTTGAACATATTGTTTGCAAGTTCTAATTTTAAGACTGTGGTTCTGTATCAATGGGACGAATCGGAGGGGACCAAACAGAAAAATGGAACTTACGCTGCAGATGGACGGTGCCTTTGGGAAGCATACAGGGTTTGTACAATTCGACGTTACCATATTCATTTCTAGGCACTTTCCCATTTACAGCAGGAGGAGGGACATAGTCTTCCACCTGCCAGAAGCCAAATACCTCAAGAGGCAAATCTTTGACAAACTGACCGGTCATCTGAAAATGTAACCATCTATTAATAATCTCATACATTAGTTGGACACTGCATTTAGACCCCAATGACACAGTGTGAGATCCTAGAAGACAAGAATCTGTAGAAACACTGGTCTGGGAACCTCAAATCTCACAAAGTGCATGTAGGTATAAAACTGTTATTCATTAGCAATACATGCACTGCTCACTTTGTCTCCAAGCCATGAACTGTGAAGCCAATGGATGACGTCACATAACAGAAGGGTTCTTCTAAACATTAAGTACCTTTTCTTCCTATGCAGTACACCAGGAACTGCAGACAGAGTCCACCGTGAAAAGATTTTGTTCAGCTAGACAATACATTCCCTGTTTCAACAGGTTTATTCTAAAGTTCATAACAGCCCTCTACTGGACCCTGCCTTCATACAGTTAAATCCACTTCATATTCTCACACTGTATTTCTCCAATATTCATTGCAATATTATCTATCCACCCATACACACTTAGGTCCCCCAAATGGTCTCTCCCCTTTACATTTTCCAACTAAAACTTTGTATGCACTTCTCATTTTCACATGCTTGTTAACCACCTCATTAACTTTGCACTATCTCCATAACACCTGCTGAACAGTACAAATTACAAATCTTCTCAATTTCACTTTTCTCCATCCTCCCGTTACCTCGTACTTCTTGGGTTCAAATTCCTCCTGTTTTCAAACACTCTCAATGTACACATTCTTTCCTTCTGGTATAAGACTTACGTTTTATGCGATATAAAATAGCATGTAAAATTATACTTCTGTATATTTCAGACTAGATTTTTAAACAGACAATGGGAAGACACATTACTTTTATGTGAGTGGCAGTAAGCATCCTCCCAAATTAATTGGCTCTTCATATCCCCATGAACAAAAATTTTATTTGGTAGTGTCATTTTCAAATGTTTAAACTCTGCCACATTTATATAGGATTTATTTTATTTTATTTTACATTCTGATCTTGCCCAGCATTCTGATGACAGAACACACACACATACAAACAGCAGTGAACACACAGCTTGATAGCATACCTCCGTAACACTGTACATAGCATGGTGCAGTCACTGTCAGGCTCACTTTGGAACAGCCAGACAGTATTACACCACCTTAAAAATTACCCTGCAGGTACCACATTCACAACTTCAGTTACTGTGAACATTTTTGTACTAGAGTGCAAATACCCAGTAGTGGATACACAGTGCTTCCCCTCTTACCCCTGCTCCAACAACAAGCAAGTAACCCGGCCACTATTATACTTATTCTTCCAGCACTCCCCTGTAGACCAACATGCTGATCAGCAGCATGCAATATACTCTGACTACAGAACAGCCTCAGAGTTCCAGCCTTATTTTAAGCAGGTTTCACATTATGAAGCAACATTTGGTTACTCCATGTCTTTCAGCTGTCATGAGTATCACAACTTTCATTACCTTGTCATACTTAGGCCTAGCCTTCACAATCTTGTAGGGTGTTTCTCCTGGACGAACAACCTTGGCCTCTTTCAACCAGATCTCCCTTGAGTGCAGCACATGGACACATTCCCTTGCATATATCGGTTTTCCCTTCACAAATCCTAGAGGTGGAGCATCAGGAGGGTAGATTGCCTCAAACTTCAACAAGTCATCCCTCAGGACATACAATGGGTGATTTTTGAACCTGGAGATAAAATCAAATCTGTCAGATGATATGGCACTGAACTATTCAACACAGATTCAGTACAAACTCACAAAATTTCTTGGTAGCATAGAGTTACTCCTTTTATTTCAATGGAATTCAAGAAATCAAAATTAGGTCTACGACAGAAAATCTGAGGAGGCATTTCATTTGGTTATTCTGAGGAAAGAAATGTACAAATAGCCATGACACTTGTGTAATACAATTAAGGGAAAACATGGGTTTCATAAACTGAATTTAATTATATGGTTGAATGATTTCAAGAAGCCCTTATCTGATGAATTTTTAAATATCAATAAAAGCTCTCTGTTAGACACAGAATTAAACAATCACCGACATCCACAAATAAAACATACAGGCATAGTGTATAGTAGGTCAAACAAGTCTGTCAAGGATACAAACCCAGAGATATGTGGCACTTGTATGTTGATGTATATCGTGAATTTTATGTAATGACAGTTTGGCACAAGATGGATTAAAGTAGTAAAGTAAAGTAAAGTAAAGTTCAACCCAGAACAGGCAATGAAGGCCCAGAGGAAGAGTACATATATAGCTCTACTTTTCTTTACCCTTGGCACAAGATGGGGGTAGGTGGCCTAAGCCACGCCCTGGCCACTTTACCCCCAAGAAAGAGACCGGGCACCCATTGCACAGGAGGCTGGGTGGGCTGCAAAACTGGTCTGGATGGGTGCAGAAAATCTCAACCCTACTGGGCTTTGATCCCCAGACCATGTAGCCCATCCTGAGTTGCTATACCATGCTCTCTGGGACCATGCACAAGGTAGGCAAAATTAACAATGAAGAAATGTATTTATATTTGTAACGAATTAGCATCAGCCCTAGAGAAAAACGTAAAGTCACAACGAACACAAACAACATGTGTGGTCCATTCAAGCAAGCTGCCATGTTCTTGCTGTTAACTGTATACATGCTCACTCTTTCAATGTTGTTGGCATAGGGCGATCCAACATTAGCTGGCTTAATTCCTCATCTTCTTCCCTATCCTGAGCAGTAGGACGAGTAAGAAAAGGACTCAATGATTCTTTCCACCATTTCTCATCCACACGAAGTTTTCTAGTCACTGTTGAGAAGCTGACACAGTACCGACAGGTCACATCCTTCAACGTAAGGTCATTGTTGAAGGCTAGGATATACATTACTGGTTGTGTGGCATGAGACTGTCAGCAAAGAGAATGAAAATGTAAAACATACTCCACTTTTGCACAATACGAACCAACAGGATGCACTATTTTACTCTCAGTTTATTTCAATAATTGGCCTCTACATGTTTTGAGCAGGTTTACTGCTCATCAACAGGCAGTATGTTTCTGCATGAAACATGTAGAGGTTAATTATCAAAATAAACTGACAGTTAAATAGTGCATCCGTTGGTTCTTATTGCACAAATATATCACAATGCACGGTCCACAAAATATTAAAAATACTCCACTTTTGTTCTCGTATTCTGTTGAGGACAAATAAGACATACACACACAAATGCAAGGTTCTTTCATGTTAAAGCAGGTGGTGTGCATATTACCAACAGTGAAGCCAATATGTAGTGCTTACACTTTAAATTTGGGAGACCTTACTCCCAGAATAGAGTAAAGGGTTAATTTTCCTATTAATTTTTAGATATAATGGCACAACAGAAAAATGGGTATGGCAATATATTAGAATTTTATGTTGTTTTGTACCTAGTCAAGTTACAGCATTTTTTTTTAATTCTTTCAAAGCTGACAGCAAATTGAACCATTCAAGAAATCCCAATTTCATAGAATCTGAAGGCCCATTACTGTGTTCACAAATGTCCAGGTGTTATTATGACCTACAACGTCACCTGGTTTAGAGCTTTCATTGGAAACACCAATTTATGCAGTATATACATACACACACACACACACACACATATATATATATATATATATATATACACACACACACACATATATATATATATATATGGTGAAATGCAAATAAAAATAATTCATGACCACACAGATTTATGTACTGTGACATAATATGTGACAGTCAATTTGTATCTGAAGAAACTAAATCCCCTTCATGCAGGAAAAAACCAGCAAAATCTTCCCTGGATTTTCTGGAATAATCTGATCTGTATTAGGTACACGCAAGGCTATTATTTCTACAGTTACTCATCTCATTATTTTATGACATTGTTTCAGCTGCCGATCTGCAGCAGGAAAGAATGTGGAAGTAAACATTGCCTGTTTTAAGCTACTATTCTGGACTGTACCTGGCAGAGCCAAAAAAAACAAATTAAATCATGAAACATTATTCTTATATAGTACATGTCCATTTAATACGATACGCTTTGGCACACATATTGAGTGAAAACTGAAAAGGAGAGGCTTACGTGCAGCTCTGCGATGCAGTGCATTTTACCACGCTGGACATCAACACTAATCCATTTCTCCTCCTCCTCCAGGAACACCTCAGTCCAAACATCACACCGATTCTTCTTCTTCTTCTCGGTGTCTTCTCCATCAACACATGTCCCAGCATCCGATGCTAATACTGCCCCATGCAGTAACCTTCCATCAGACGACTTCCTCTTTTTTGTTACTTTTTTCGGTTGAAAGTCACTTTCACTGTCGGAATCAGCCGACTCCCTTGTCTCGAATTTGCATGACTGGTCTGAGTCACTGTCACTCTTCTCATCTTCTTTAGTGGAAGATGCAGTCTGACACGAATTTCCTCTCTTATTTGTTTTAACCTTACCAATTTTTCTGCTATTTTCTGCTGTTTTTGACAAAGTTTTCTGCTGGCCTGTCAAACTAACATCACTGGCAGATCTCTTATGGTGATGCCTGTCATTGGAAATTCTGCTACTTGCACTTTGCTTTCTTTCACATGCCAACCTTGTGTCCTGTTTCGACGTATCGGCTTCATCAGAACTATGAGACATATCTTTGTACATATTCAGTACTTCTTTACGTGCTCTGAGGGTTCTTTTCAGCTTTTCCATTTTTTCATCTGAAATATCAGCATCATTTCTATTTCTCTTCACAAGCTTATCATCTCGGGTTTTGGACTTCACACCTGAATTACTTTTTCTTTCATTCTTCTTCTTATACGTATCATCCACTTGCTTCTCATCAATCAACTTGGTCGAATGTCTTGATTTTTTACCTTTCAAGCGTTCATTTAACTCTTGACACGACATTTTTGACATTACTGCTTCACTGCCATCCCTCGTATCACTGCCCTCACCTTTCACACATTTACTATCCTTTACCTCTGACTCATCATTTTTCTTTCTTTTATTACTGATACACAAATCCTGATTTGAAGGTTTTAATGGAAGTGGCTGTAATGACATAATCAATCGTGTCTTTACACCAAGTGTTCTTAGGATGCAAATAAACATCAGTACCAAATCGCGCGCAGAACAAGCAGTCCGCAACTGGAATGATTGTTGTAATGATTCACACAGTGGCAAAAAAGGCCCATTTTCTGTTGATTCTGTGATGGTCACTGTTTTCTTAAACCATGCCACAATTTGCTCAAGATAACTCAGGTTTATGTATTTTGATGGGTAACAATGTTGTGATGGAATTAGGGACAGGCACTGGGCCATCAGAATTTCAGAATTCAGGACAGAATTTATATACTGACCATGAGCAACCCAGCAAAGAAGGTGCACTTTATGAATTAAAACTTGGAGTTCACGCCTCACCCTATGAAGTCGACGCCTTAAGTGGGCTTCCATATCAAAACCTTTTTTCTTGCGTTTCTTGTACAAATCTGGCATTTCTAGTGTCACTTCAATGCCTTCTTTGGGAATATTGTGTTCTGTAGGAGGTACATCTAATCCTTCAACATTCTCCCACTCTGACAATTCATTCTCTGAATCTGATGTTAAATCGTATGTTCTGTCTGCAACAGAAGTATGTACTTTTGATGTGGTTCTTGAACCTTCTCCCAAGGCCAGTAACTCTGATATATTCATCTTATTGACATCTGGAGGTAACAAAACCTTCATATCATCACTGTCCATTTTTACACTTCCTGTTGAAGCTTCTGCAATATTCATCTTTGATTTTATTCTGGACTTACTACTCTTCAATGCTTTATTTTTCTTCCTACCAGTTTTAGTAGACCCTGTCACATTTTCTTTGCACTCAAAAGATGGAGTTTGGGGTGATTTAACTTCTGAATCCCCTTCAAAATCACAATCCTCAGAATCACTCAAGCATGTGACACCAGTCAAAATATTATTCTCTATAGCAGTAAAATCTGACAATTCCAATTCTTTCTTTTCCGAAAACTTATCCAAATCAAAAGATGACAAAGAAGGGGCCCGAATGAATTCATCAGAACTGCTGTCTGATGATTCAACTTTTGGTTGCAGCTTATTCCGAGAGGCATTGTGTTTTAAATTAACTGCTGATTTGCAATCATCCGTTTCTGCATTTATACCCAACTTTCGTCTCTTCCCTTTCATCGAAGTCGATGCTGCATTCTCACGTTTTACCTCACCTTTGAGTGACGATGAACTCCTCTTCGTGGATTTGCGTAACATTATCTAATACGTACTCTTCTTAAGTAGGAGTGCAAAATATTTACACTGGATCCAAGTCTGCACAATGGTAAGCGCCGACATTAATTAAATTACAAACCGGATAGCAGTCATTACTTGCACGACATCGTGAATCGTTCGTTACATTCTGGATGCAGCGGCATTTGATTTTCCAACTCGTACAGAACACCACATGCGTTAACTCTATTTAATACAAATCCTTTCAAAAAAGGAAAGTAGCGGCATAATCAACTAGGCATAAACCTCTCACTTGCGAACAATTAACATTGACTTTCCCGCCTTCATCAACCGCATTCCAACATACTGACCTTCATACCATTCATTACTACAGAAAAAAAAATTAAAATGTAAATCTTTACATACTGACATTTACAATGATCATACAACACTTATCAGGTGCAAAACAATGAAACATAACCTAACCACCGACCGACAAGCATTACATTTGTAGCTACAGTTCAGCACGCAACATTTATTGTGCAATCAAGTTACAGTACCAACATCACACACATAAAGTTACCTACTGCTACTACCAATTGCTGGATCCTTTCGCTTCCCGTCCATAGATGGTAGGAGAATCCGTAGAGGCATTCCTGCCATCTATGCAACAGGTATAGGAATAATTACGTGCATGCCAAAAAAAATATGTATATTACTGCGGTAAGCAACACGCGTGTATGTTTCGACTGAAAGTTATTCTCGTAGATTTGTGTCATGATGTGTGCACATTCGCGTTTTTGTGCAATTAGCGATAACTAAGTGAAATGAAGTGTTAAAAAGAATGTGATATCTTGTGTCTCTTTAGTCAATGAATGGGAAGAGGGCAGGAGATGAAGAAATGACAGGTTTTTATACATCAGCGGCTTTACTGCATTTGTAGACCATTCCTCTGTCGTACACTCTAATCGTAAAGTCACCTTTGCAATGAGAAACATTTCGATAACGAAATGACCGTTTTATTGTTGATGTCAACATGCAAGACACGTGCATATGAAATTGAGATGGTCATACTGCTAATAAAGTACACTTGCAGGGGCGTTATGTGAGGTACATTTTGTTTTGTGATTTTCAATGTATCAATGCTGTGAAATATGAGAGGCATTGGCGTTGTGACGTAACGGTGTAGAATGCGCGTGTGATTAAAAATGTCCAATAAACTTTTACAGCTGTTGCAGTACAGAAACTAAATAACTGAACTTATTACGAAAATAATTTAGATATAATCACTGACATATAGGCTGGAGAGAGGGTACACGTTCACAGTGCTTATCCTTTCATGAAGTATATTTGAAATGCATCATTGCTGCTCCGGAACGTTGTATTGTGGTCCATGTGTTTTCGATGTCTGCAGGTGACTGCTTTGGAAACATGGGAAGGTTCCTTGTACAAAATCAGGTAAGTGCAGTAGCATCGGACACGTGTTTGAGCAGATATCTCCTTACACAATAGAAAGCAAAAAATTGGCTACTTACTTTTCTGACACATGCGTTCAATGAATTGCTGTATTGTCATTATACCTATTGTCTGTTCAAATGTTTGGTGTTTGTCGACTGACGGGCCGCCATGAAACTTGTTTGTTTGACTATGTGGAAGAAACGATTGGTAATGGATAATTCCTTTGATACCAGAAAGGCAAATAAATACGAGTTTCATCTTTAATGTCGAAATTCGCGGTTTTACTTATTTCGGAATTCTTCTTTTAAAGCCTTAAAGCCATGACATTTCGATAATGCATGTTTCTAGAAGACTCGTCGTCAGTCGCATTTTTTTTGTTTTTCAGGAAGGGTGCTTCTAATAACACTGCTCGCTTTCCCCCCCCACCCCCCCCCCCCCCCCCCCCCCCCTCCCCTCTTAAAATCTTTTACTTTTCTTTTTTTTTTTTTATCTTCCTTTATAGTAAAAAAAAAATTCATTTATTAATAAA
>Ga0123354_10012854_pt1 | contig 12968 bp, 19 predicted proteins | sample TergutLab28metaG_2_FD_97872 | JGI IMG/M metagenome (GOLD analysis project Ga0123354, IMG submission 97872) | Labiotermes labralis P4 segment gut microbial communities from Petit-Saut dam, French Guiana - Lab288 P4 | ecosystem: Host-associated > Arthropoda: Insects > Digestive system > Gut ...
ATATAAAAGCTGAAATGTACATTGTTTTAAATGATTCACAGAGTCCAGAACTTACCATCTGACGTAACATATCCCTCCCGGTCATCTCCTCTCCCGTCTTGACACCATACTTACGCTTAACAGCCTGTAAAAGGAACATGAAAGATGTATTGGACCGAACGTATTTTAATAAAGCAAATAACGTATAAGGCCAAAAGTGAGGATTCTCCAGGTAAAGGTGACACCACCTTGTGTAAAGAAAATAATTAAAAATTTATGATAGAAAATATATCATTAGTAAATTTTAATGTATATAATTTTGAAGCACTCACTATAATATTGATCAAGAATGAGCATCACAACATCATGCCTTATTAGTCAGCATTTACTAGAAAGTGACCTGTTTCTGATGTGTTTCTGGAAGATTCGTTAAAGCCTCTTTTATAGAAGAACCCCCCCTCTTCTGTGGACAAACTCCTGTAAAAAAAATCACCTTATATTCGGGCTTATACAATACTTTTATTTGCTTTCCATACTCCATATATCCCTACAGATCCAGTACAATTTTAATTTGAAAATTCGCGAGGACCGTAACCACTACCGTCACACCAGCAGTGTTCATGAAACTTACCAACATATTTGATATCCTAGTGTTGAGCATCTGACCAAGCTGACCTATGTAGTTACGTGTGGCTGTTAAACTTTCCTGCAAACAAAATGGCGTGTTAGAAGAAATGCTTAATTTGTTTCGTAATAGCCTAATGAAAAACGAATTAATTTACTACGTGCACTTGGACATGTGTAGGAGGGCACTAAATGTCAAACATGAGGTCCTATAAGTGTATTGTGAATATGTTAATTAACAAGAATTTTCTGGGCCTTTACGACAGGTACTGCCTGATAAAAAAGTTTCTCTGTTCGTATGTAGGCACGCACATGAGTGTGCAAATATTAACATATGCAGTTACCTGAATCTTTCAAAGGAACTGATAGCTCGGGAGAGTCCCTCTTGCGGCCAGCGGGAAACTCGGACTTAAAAAATGCGTCATATCAATACAGTCTTTTGTTTACAATGAAATGATTTGGCTCTTTCCCATGAAAGTGCCACTTAAGAATTTTCTGGTTTATAACACAAGACGCATACCGCAATAGCAGAACAGATATCTAAATAGAAATTCCTAGATATATATATAGACTATCACTGGAATTCTGAATTGTTGCCTGTCTAGTGGAATGTGGGGCTGTGTGGTTTGGTCGATCGTCTGTTCAGTACTTTTGCCTCATTCTGTGCAAAGGCTAGTTGCCACATCCCAGAAAATGGTAATACCTATATCAGTAAAGTTGCCATCACTTAATATTGTGAACTATAATGATGCAAGATTGCTTTTATATTCTTCGCTATATTTCTAATTGAACTTTCGTTTCCCCTGCAAGGATATATGAGATATTGAATGTGAATGCATTCGGTTCTGAATTAACCAGAGGGTGACATATATGCTTTTACATATATCAACAGTACAACATGCATTACACAGTAAAATAGAACTGAAAAAAATTTTTATTCTGTTGAAATACGAAATTCCATGCTTAAATATTTTGTACATCCAGATAAAAATTTATTTGCTTTCCATACTCCATATATCCCTACAGATCCAGTACAATTTTAATTTGAAAATTCGCGAGGGCCGTAACCACTACCGTCACACCAGCAGTGTTCATGAAACTTACCTGTAGATTCGTTATTTTCTTATTCACCTCTTCAACAAAGCGATCTGCGTAGGTGTGATTGGCTGCATTGTGGGTCATGGAACTTGCCTGCAAACAAAAAGGCGTGTTAGAAGAAAACGTTAATGCCTATATCCGTACTGTTGTCATCACTTGATATTGTGAACTATAATGATGCAGCATTGCTTTTATAATCTTTGCTATATTTCTAATTGAACTTTGGTCGAATCTGCAAAGACATATGAGATACTGAATGTGAATGCATTCGGTTCTGAATTAACGGGAGGGTGACATATATCAACAATATAACATACATTACACAGTATAATGGAACTGAAAAAAATTTTTCCTGTTAAAATACGAAATTCCATGCTTGAATAATTTATACATCCAGATCAACATTTAATTGCTTTCCACACTCCATTTAACCCTACAGATCCAGTAGAATTTGAATCTGAAAATTCGCGAAGACCATAACCACAACCATCACATCCACAGTGTTCATAAAACTTACCTGCAGTTTCATCATTTTGTAGCCCAATCTCCCGTTGATCAAGCCGAACTGCTTCTGCTCGCATGACCCCATGTTGTTGCATTGAGCTTGTCTGCAAACAAAAAGGCGTGTTAAAGAAAAGGTAATGCCTACATCCGTGCTGTTGCCATCACTTAATATTGTGAACTATAATCATGCAACACTGCTTTTTAATCTTCTCTATAATTCTAATTGAACTTTCATTGAATCTGCAAAGACATATGAGATATTGAACGTGAATGCATTCGTTGCTGAATTAACGAGAGGTGACATATACTTTACATATATCAACAATATAACATGCATTACACAGTAAAATACAACTGAAGAAAACAATTTTATTCTGTCGAAATACGAAATTCCATGCTTAAATATTTTGTATGTCCAGATCAAAATTTATTTGCTCTCCATACTCCATATATCCCTACAGATCCAGTACAATTTGAATTCGAAAATTCGCGCGGACCATAACTACTACCATCACATCAACAGTGTTAATGAAACTTACCTGATAATTGTTCATTCTCATTTTCTGCCGCTGCAGCTGTTCATCAACCTGAATTATGAACTCTAGCTTAGATGTATTTTGTTGGTTGGATCTTTCCTGTGAACAAAAACATGAGGTCCTATATTGTCAATATGTTAATTAACAAGAATTTTCTGGGGCTTGTGGACAGGTACTGCCTGATAGAAAAGTTTCTCTGTATGCACGTACTCACACATATGAGTGTGGAAATATTGACATATGCAGTTACCTGAATCTTTCAAGGGAACTGGTAGCTCGGGAGGTACCCTGTTGCTGCCAATGGGAAACTCCAGACTTAAAAAAATGTGTCATATCAATACAGTCTTATGTTTACAATGAAATGATCAGGCTCTTTTCTATGAAACTCCCAGTTAAGAATTGCAGTGATGTGGATTGGTTTAGGCAGGTTAGGAATAAGGAACTTACCCGATCCTGTATCATTTCCTGTTTAATGCTCTGGCGGACTTTTTTAATTGTTTCTAGGAACTGTTGCTGTAAGAGAAAAACTCATTGAGTTATTGAATGCACGATGGTGTGTGTGTGTGTGCACATACATTGACATGGTCTTCCAAAACAACACAGTTCAAACAGCCATTATGTTTTCTGTAACAAACAGTAGGTATTTCAAATGAAACTTAGAATGTCTCTTTCCTATGAAAGTCCCAGTTAAGAATTACAGCAATATGGATCTGTTTAGGCAGGTTAAGAACACAGAACTTACCCGTTCCTTTATTATCTGATGTTTATGTTGTTATGAGCGCCTCCTTATTGAGTACTTTATTATTGTTTATACATTTTATTTTAATTTATTATTGAGTGATTATTATTTTTTTGTAACCATGTAAATGCATTTTATTTCCTTCTGTTGGAATTGTGTGATTTAGTCTCATACACGTGGAGTTGAGAGGAAACTGTGGTGAGGATGTTTGTTCAGTATAATTTAAATGAAATAATGTTTGTTAAACCACAGGCGAGTTTTGCAAACTCGTTCACCGCATTTCGATGCATCACATATCCTGCACAAAGTCTTGTGATTCCCCAACGAATCCTTTAAACAAGTCCTTACATGGATAGATGGGACCTCTGCTCCGGATATGATGATAATGAAGAAGCGCCAATCAGTTTTTTCGTATTAAAGCTGCTTTGGTAAGTAAGGGCATGATGCACCAATAGATGCATGTTTTCCAAAAATGGGGATGGTCTGCATTTAAAGACCACACAGAAATAAGAAATATTAAATTTTCTTGGCCGAGAGGTTTCTGTCATTCTTCTTTTGCTTGCTTTGATTGTGAAGACTGTGATAACCAGTTGAGGAACCAGAGGAGGTCCTGTCCAGACCTGTACAAGTGACCAGAAAGTGGCTGGAGTTGAACGTCAACAATGTTGATCGCAGTCATTATACTTTGTAAGTAAAGATTGTAACTCTCAGCCAATACGTGTTAGGTGAACGAGTTAGCAAACCGATAGGTTTGAGTAAGAACACTTAAGGTTAACTTTTGTTGTATTTAATTGATTTTATTTTGTTTTGATTGATTTATTATTTTAGAATATACATATCAAAATTGTTGATTATTGTTTTATAATTGTGGAAATTCCTATGTGTCCAACCGTCGGCCTGTACACAACATTTGGTGACAGTGTCGTGATTTTCTTAGGAAAGTTAGAACCACTTCTTCGGAAGGTTTGATGTATTGGTAAAGGCGTTCCTACACTTGTATAGCTCTTTGCTGCCGAGGAGCAGGGGCTACTGTGAAAGAATTCAAATTTTTATTAATTCATGTTTTGCATGTGTCTTATCCAGCAGCACTAGAAGGGTCTACACGTTACGCTCGTGAAATAGTGGACAGATTTTTTAGTGAGCACACTCAAATTGACGTTGGTCATATTGAGCTTCATAATCATAAGTTTCGAAATTTAGTTGCTGAGTCGCGATTGGAAATAGCTTTTGCTGGATGGCCGAAGAAGTTTAAAGTGCTGAATTATAAGATTTATAAGTACGAACATTCAGAAGGACTTTCAGTAGTATTTGAGGTAGAGATCCGCCTTATTAAGCGGTATATACCTCCAAACTGTGATTTTGAGATTTTGGAAATGGAACCGATTATTTGCCCCTTTCTGGATGCGCACAGCGCAGGTAGCCGACATGAGGGTATCATACATGAATATGTAAGACGCCAAGGACAGATAACATAGTTATTTAGTTATGTTGATGCTAATGATGCTTATGCTTTTGATACTTTCTGTGATTTGTGCCCTAATTATGGTGTTTATTATATATTGGAGAATTTTTGTTTTAACACAGTCAGTACTAAGCCGGATAGAATAAAACATGAGAAATTTGTTTGGAAGGACTAGAAGGGGGTTGTGTCAATTTCATGTTTGTTACTCTTGTAATTTGACGGTTTGTAGGTGCTTTATACTGCCTAGGGAAATAATTGATGATAGATGCCCTTGGTGCAAAGCTAGATATTGGTATAGAGGGCCACCAAAATATGAGGAGTTAGAGAAGTGTACTTGTCTTGTACACTCATGTAATAATTGTGGTAATATATTATGTTCTTGTACTATTGCGTCTATGTTTGGGTATTGTCCATGGTTATATGATAGATGGGTCATTATACCGCCGGAACTTTTTAATGAACCCCAGTAATAGGGAGTGAACTTACGTTAATGAGGACGGTCTATTTGCACCTCTGTGACGGGTTCACCCAAAGAAATTTCAGTGAGAAGCAGTCTACTGTCTGGGTGACCGCAGAAGCAGATTAGTGGTGGTGACGTGACCGATAGTTGATAGAGTGGACGCAAGGTGTTAGGGACGACAGGAATTGAAATTTCACGTACACTGATGAAGTGACGCCAGCAGATAATGCAGGTTGTACGAATTCATACTTCACGACTGGAACATAAAGAGTAACAAATAATTAATAAAGATGGCTACTGCCACGAAGGACATTTGGTTAGCGAACTTAATTCAGCCATGGAGATCATGTCCGTTATTGAGTTTTTTGAGTCTATTGACGAAGCAGCCGAAATGGGAAGGCTGACTGCCAAAGAAAAGGTTCACTTGGCGAAACTGAAATTGAGGGGTACTGCTAGGTCGTTTTATTCAGCGCAACCCGAGTTGCGGGCTGATTATATTACTTATGCTGCGTTCAGACCACATTTATGAATCGGTTTAAAGATAAGCATACTGACCAATATAATTATACTAGAGTACAGAACGCTTCCCAAGAGAAAGGGGAAAGTCCTGAAATGTTTTTGGATCGTCTGCGAAAGTTGTGTCAACGGACGATCCGTATTAGTGATAATGCAGTAGAGCAAGCTGTTATAAATCAGGAAGCGGATAGAAGACTATTAGCAGCATTTATAAACGGATTAAGTGGACTACCAGGGAAACATGTTAGATTACAAATGCCTGCAAGTATTGATAGGGCACTTAATATGGTCATTGTAGCCACTAACGCCGAAAGAGAGGAAAAGACGTTAGGTAAAGAGGACCGGGGTAAGTCCGCACAGGTGTTTACGGTAGGAGGCAGCCGTGGGAGTACAGATATTAGTGACCCCAGGGAAAAATCCAATGGAGCGGAACTCGAGGTGCCAGGTCACAGCACAGTACTGGGCCGACACAATATTCAAGGGGAGTAGACGGGACCTATTCTAGCCGGACTGATAGTCGGACTCCTGCCCGTTTTGAGAACGAGCAAGCAGGAGGGGGCACAGCGTCAGGACTGGAGGACGATGACGATCGTCATGCGCCACGTAGACCATACGGCATTCAGTGTTATAACTGTGGGCTGGTAGGACATTCTCGTAGTAGTTGTCGTCAAGGGCGAAAGAGGAATTTAAACGGGATAGGGAGGACGAAAACAGCCCCGCCGTCCAACCCGAAGTAGAGCCTTACACATTAGAGGATTGCACTGCGCTGTCGGTTGCTAAGGGTCTTGTGACAGAGCCCGTACTGACACTAGAGATAGGGAGAGAGGTGTTCTCGTTCATGGTGGATACTGGCGCCATGGTTTCATTGATTCAGCCCGGAATAAGTATAGCGCAAGTGCAACCATGTGATGTACAGGCTAGGGGTGTAACAGGCACACAGTTAGAAGTTATTGGAGAACAAAAGGTAGCATTTATTATGAGGAATGAAGATTATTATATGGCTTTTGTTCATACATTTGTAGTAAGCCCTTTGAAGCGCTGTAGCTCTGGCATTCTTGGTATGGATTTCCTGCAGCAGGTGGGGGCTGAAATCAGTCTGACCACCCAGTTACTTAAAATAGGTCACTACTCCTTTCCGTTGAGGGGCCGAGAGCGGGGGGGTCTCGCCGGTCCGGCGCCTGATCAACGCCAGGTCTGGGGAATCCTCTAGCCTCGATCAAGAGGGGAGAGAGAGTGAGCCTGTGGGGGACAGGGAAGGTACCGTAGAGCTCGTGGAGGCTGTGACGGTACCCCCGCTTTCTGTGAGAATAGCGCGGTGGCGAGTTGTTAGACATGACGACTCGCCAGTTGTTAAAAATCCCTCGGAATCAAGAAGTACTGGTGGATCCAGAAGGTCTGCCAGGCGTGTATTTGGCGCATATCGTAGCTACGTTGGAATATAGCAAGAGCTCATTGAATGTCAGCGGTTCACCCCCGTTTATGGTCAATACAGAAAAGTCTCTGTTGGTAAAATCTGTGTTCTCTACCGGTGATCAAGTTGATAAGCCCGTCGTTTGTGGCGACGGAAGTAAATTTGTTGCCAGTTGCAACGGTTGTTCGCCTGTCACCGAAAATGACGGCGGTTTCCTTAAAGTCGGTTCGGATGAATGCCTGCCAAAATCGCCAGAGGGTGGTTTGCCAGTTGCGGCCACTAGTCACAGGGATGACCTACAGGCGGAGAGCAGTTCTCTTCCCGTTGAGAACAGAATCGGTACTCTTGTTGACACACATCAAATTTGCACTGCTCAAGTAGATGAGAAAGGGATAAAAGGGCAGAAAACGAATAAAGAAACTGAAACTAATACAACAAAAGAGCGAAGAACTCAAAAGGGAGTTCAGTTGTTAGGATATGTGCCAATGCAAATTGTAAATCTGTCACTAGAAGAAGTAGAGTTAGGAAAACAGAGGTATATTGGGGTAGCCTCCCCCATACAAGTAGATGATACGCAGAATTATGAGAAGTATGTTGTGAATTCTGTGGTACGAACACATGGTGAAACTGACAATGATTTTAAGAGATATTTAAAAGACAAATTAGCACACCTTGATGGAAAGGATCGTTATATTTTAGAACCTTTATTACAGCAATATAAACATTTATTTTACGGACTAGGGAGTACAAAGTTAGGGTGTATTAGTCAGGTAGAACATAGTATAGATACAGGGGATGCAAGGCCTATAAAAAGAAATCCATATCGAACCCCCCATGCTTTAAAGCCTGTTGTAGTAGAACACATAAATGATATGTTAGAAAGGGATATTATTGAACCAAGAATGTCTCCGTGGAGTAGCAGCATTGTTTTAGTGCAGAAAAAATCAAAGGATGGAAGTATTAAATATAGGTTTTGTGTAGATTACAGAACTTTGAATGCTGTAACTAAACCAGATGTATACCCTATCCCAAATATAGTTGATACTTTAGACTTATTGGGACAGCAAGATATTTACAGTGTTAGATATGGCGTCGGGTTATCACCAGATACCTATAAAACCAGAACACAAAGAATAGACAGCATTTTCATGCCATCGGGGACATTTTCAATTTGTCAAGATGCCCTTCAGACTGAACAGTGCTCCTGCTAATTATCAACGATGTATTGATGTTGTTTTAATGGGTTTAAAGGGATAGATTGTTTGGTATACTTAGACGATATAATATGTTTTTCTGCTACTATGGAGGAGCATGCAAAGAAATTATGGAATATTTTTGAAAGGTTAGACCAAGCTAATTTTAAGATTCAGCCGGAGAAGTGTGTTTTTTCTACAGACACAGTAGAGTACTTAGGACACATTTGTACACCTCAAGACATTAGACCTGACCCCGAAAAGGTCCAGGCTATTGCAGAATATCCGGTCCCAAAAACAGTTAAGGATATTCGATCGTTTGTTGGTTTAGCAGGGTATTACCGATGACATGTTCCAAATTTTTCGAAATTAGTGCAACTAATTTAACTAGGAAGGATGTACTGTTTAAATGGACATTGGAACATCAAAAAGGGTTTGAAGAGTTAAAACGAATTTTGAGTACAGAGCCTTTGTTGATTTATCCAGATTTTTCACAGCCATTTTTGTTGCGTGTGACGCGTCGACTAAATCCATTGGAGCTGTCTTGTCACAACTGTGAGATGGACAAGAAAGGCCTGTTGCTTACTGTAGTAGACAGTTGAATTCTGCCAAAACAAAATACAGTGTAACAGAACTAGAGTTATTGGCTTCTTTATTTGCAACAAAGCAATTTAAGTGTTGTTTGTATGGTCGTAATTTTATAGTACATACTGACCATAGAGCTTTGAAGTGGTTATTAAGTTTACAAGATCCTAGTTCAAGACTTACAAGGTGGGCCGTAAAGTTGTCTGAATATGACTATACAGTAGAGCACCGACCAGGCACTAAGATGCGGCATGCCGATGCTTTATCTAGAAGTGTAAATACAGTAGAAAAGAATTTTAATTTGTCAAGAGACGTTATTTGTGAAGAACAAAGGAAAGATGATATATGCCTGAAATGTAAACAATATGAACATTTTTGGACTGACGAAGATGAGATACTGTATTATCAGAAACCCAAAGAGCAGCCTCGCGTTGTTATTCCAATGTCATTAGTGCCTACTGTATTGAGTTATTATCATGAACTACCATTTACTGGTAGAAAATACTGGTGGGAGACAATGAGACAGATTGTGATCAAATTTATAGAAGAATGTGACGAATGTGCAAGACGAAAAGCAGGTCACAAAGTAAAAGCACCGCTAGGAGAAATTCCAGTAGCTAAAGAATTTTTGGACATAGTGTCATTTAGATATTGTGGGGCCTCTTCCTGTTTCTGAACGAGGGAATAGGTATTTACTTATGTTTGTAGATCATTTTACGTGCTTTTGTGAAGCCATTCCTATTGCTAAACAAGATACTGAAACGATAGCAAGAGAATTTGTGATGAGGATAATAACCCAACTGGGCGTCCCGAGAAAACTTTTGACTGATAGAGGAGCTAATTTTACTTCCGCTCTGATAAAAGGAACTTGTAGGTTGTTAAAGATCCAGAAACTACAGACAAGTAGTTATAATCCACAGGCGAACGGGATTTGTGAGCGAATACATAAGTTATTAATAGACATGATATCTCATTTTGTGAGGAAGGATGCTAGGAATTGGAATGAATATGTGCCATATGCTGTCATGGCCTACAGAGCAATGCCACACTGCTCGACCAAATATTTGCCTTATTGTTTGGTGTTTGGAAGAGAGATGCGACTTCCGATCGAGGATGATTGGAAGCCATCCTTAAGTGGTAATACTAGAGGGGAAAACGAATACGAGGAGCATGTGGAAAAGTTGGCAGAACATTTACGCGAAGCCAATAAGGCGGCTGTTCAACAATCTAGGATGAGTCATGAGACTGCTAAACGGTATTATGACCGTCAAACTTAATTGGGGTTATTTAAAAAGGGAGACTTTGTATATGTATATGATCCTATATATAAACGGGGTAAAGCTAAGAAATTTTCGTACCAGTACAAAGGACCGTATGAGATTGTGAAAAGATTTCTCCATTGTTTTATAAGATTCAGTTAGTAGATGGAACTTTTACTATAGTGCACATAAATAGGTTAAAGAAAACATGTGAGCAGAAGCAGAGGGATAATAGAATTTTACCCACAAGTAAACAAGGAAGACAGAGAATAAAATTAGACCGGACTGGGGATACTTCTGGTAAAGAATGTTTTGCAAGTATGCCTGAATTAAGTAGGGGGGCTTCCTCTCAGATGCAAGTAGTAGAAAGTGAGAGCAAAAGTTTGAGTGAAATTGATGAAGAGGAGACAGTCAGGTTATCGCAAGGACACCAAGACGATTCTGACTGGACTCCAGGGTCAGTGCACTTAAGACGGAAGTTACACAGTGATAAGACAACAGACGATGTTGCATTCCAGTTGCGGTCTAGAGTAGTGAGTAGGTCGGGACAGAATCAAGGAAGTGAAACCGTGAGAACTGAAACAAGTGATTCGTTACAAAATGATAACGCACAGAGTTTTATGTTATTTGATGAGGCTATGCCTACAGCCAGCCATTCATATAATTTAAGAAGTAGGGTAGGAAGTATGCCAGCTGATGCACAGGCAAAGTAATTAGCCTACGTATATTGCAGGGTTCCCTGTGTGTGGAGCGATGACTGAGATGACGGCGCCAGAGCCTAAGACATTTGACAAAGGATTGATCTTTGTCAAGGATACAAATATTTTACTATCTGGAGATAAGTGGACTATAGCAGTAAATGTTGCTTTAGATGATTACACTGCTCTTGTGCAAATTATGAGGGCAACACTGAACCACATACGTCAAAAGATAAGGGTGCACAAAAAGCCAAAATCATATTCTTTTGATATTCATTGGGATGAATTAAACCGTTTAGATACAACGTGGTTCAGGGACTTGATGTTGATTTGCAGAGTTTTCGGAAGTTACTGTTTGAAGAAACATTAACTCGGAATCCAAGTACTGAAGGCACTCGTGCAAAAAGGGGGCTGATAAACCTCCTGGAGTAAGGAATGAAGTATTTATTTGGTACCGCAGATGCGCATGACGTGAAACGTTTGACGTGTGTGATGAACTACACGGGTTTAAATCAAAAATGGCACATGCGGTTGACCACCAGCTAACTTACATATGGACACTAGATGAGAATATTAAACAGAATACAGTGGACATAGCCAGTGTGACTGAAGTATTACACGACACTGTTCGCAATTTTTCGTTGTGTTTAAATCGAGTCGAAGCAGACTTGTTGGATACGCAGGCAGGACTAGAGAAACAGGCATGATATAGCGCGGCAATTCGAGAACTAGGAATGGCTGTATTGGAATTAATATATGAGTGGGAGGAATGAGAAGTAGTGTCTGAATTTGAGTTGCTTCTGAACGAATACTATGAAAGTGATAAGAAAGATATGAAATATTTTACAACCTGATATTTATTTTTAAAATCTAATGACAACGTGTCTACCAAATCCCTGCATCACCTGTCAGAATTCAGTAGCCACCTCACACAAAGCACCTTGAAATACGAATAGAAACTAATTTTTTAAAAGAAAAAAGTGTAGCAGGCCGGTATTTAATTAATGCCTTAATATTACAGCGTCTGGCAATTCCAGCAGCCACATATAAATATTTAGTATGTACCTAACACAGAACGCAATGCAACGCGACGCGACAAAACCCATGCGAAAAGGACAAAATGGCGACGAAACGTAAAAGACGGAGTAGGCTCTCAGAATAGTCGAAGACTTATAAACAGAACGCACGTAGAACTGCGCACAACGAAGGCGGTACATTTAAATTTGTAAATGTCATGTGGCCTCACAAAACAAAGGGTAAATGTAGCGTCTTCTAGTACGCTGTACGTTCGACGACTTTCGCAAAACAGAGCCCTGTGGGAATGCCTGAGAGTGTCCAACGAAATTTACCAAAAGGGAAATAAATATGGAGGATAAAAGAGGGCATTTAACATTAAGGCTTTCTCAACTTCTGTATTCAAAAGTACCTAACGCCACGTGTAACATCGAAAATATTTCCCTACTAATAAGCTGGTTTATGATCCATAAGAATCATACAACACAATGTACGTAGCTAAAGGAAATTAGTATTAGCGGTATTAGTTGTAATCTGTGGAGGGCACTGCTGCGTTACGTAAATACTGTTATGTCTGTTACGTCGCGAAATGTCGGTAAGAAAGAAGGTGAAGTACAATGTACATAGGGACTACCGAATTTCACCAACAGAGAAGATTAATAAGGATCGGTGCAGAACTTGTTGCTTGCGGTTCACATAATCAAATCGATCAACAACAGTATTGGCTTTACCGCTTTAATTACGAAAATAATATTCGGAAAATTAAAATAGGTTTATTGGAATTTTGTGATAAATTATATGAGTAAAATTCAGGTTAATATATTAATTATATGGGCGCCATGAAACCCTAATACCAAGGTAGGTAAAAGCATTTACACGAGGCGCCAAAA
>Ga0123354_10012855_pt1 | contig 12968 bp, 6 predicted proteins | sample TergutLab28metaG_2_FD_97872 | JGI IMG/M metagenome (GOLD analysis project Ga0123354, IMG submission 97872) | Labiotermes labralis P4 segment gut microbial communities from Petit-Saut dam, French Guiana - Lab288 P4 | ecosystem: Host-associated > Arthropoda: Insects > Digestive system > Gut ...
AAAAATACGTACCTCTGGTACTATGCTGCCACTCTTGCCGGCTATACTCCCCGTAAGAAAACACCCTCCCCCCCCAGCCTCGTTTCTTAATAGTAGTAATAATCAAAACCACAGATGATGAGATCTCACCACTGTTACATAACCACATAAATCTTACAAACACTAATACTCCTTCGGATGAAAACCTGATGATGGCTGGAATAGGCCGAAAAATGTAGTTGTTATCATCCTCTAATAAACATCATTAGAAATATTCGTTGTATTATTGACTAAATACCTGTACCTACTTATTTATACACACAATGGGGATGGCACATTTCAGAATTATTTCAGAAAAATCATACCTATAATAGTAAAATGAATATTCAAAGAATTTGGATCATTAAACTTCATAATGTCAAGATCAACAGGTTGACATTGCACAGCAATTGATTTGGTAGATATTACACACCAAACATTCAAAAATTCAAAGTGTATTCATCCTATATGGTTGAACTGAAAATCTTATGATAGTAAACAAAATCTGAAGACTTATATTTGGGTGAATATCATATACGTGTTTTTGAATAATAGCCTGTGGTAATACCTATCTTGAAAACTTAACATAGATCACGCCTCTCTAATCCGACTCCCTTGGAATCTGGCTGGCCCAAACCAGGGAAGTTTTTGAACCATGGGTGGTCAGTATAATATGGTATCAAAGCACTTCATACAGGACTTTGTAAATAAAGTATTAACACTGTACAATGTTCTAATGTGCTGACACAAGGCAATAAGTAGAATAAGCATAAAAAATAGTTTATTTTAACACAATTCTACCTTTTGTTGTATGGATAAAGACACAAGTTTACACCTACAGGCACTAGCAAGACCCACACTGCTTGCTGGTTTCTTTGGATCCATATTTAGGGGTAAGTACAATAACAAGTTAATTTTATTACAAAACAGTGAGATCTACACCCACTACATGTCTGGACTGATAAATGTAAGCAAACTCTTTGAAAGTGATACCAAGTCATTTATGCCAGAACACACTGTGCATAATCAACACACATTCAGATTTGTGAAGTGTAAAATACATACAAACTAGAAATAAGAGCAAAATTCTAACATAAACTAAGATAAGAGCACAACTTTATCCATGATTCTCACAGACTTGTTTTGTGGTTTGTGGACCAACGGAGGTGCTGGATCATAGCATTCCAGACTAGGGAGGTGCAACCTGGATAATAACCATCACTCACAACTCCTTTGATTGTGACTCTCAATTATTATCCATGTATATATCTTCATCACAATGGCATATCCTATATAAAAATACTGTGGTTATTCAGCTATTCCTAAGGAACCATAAACAAATATTATCATCCTCACCAAGCCTTCCCAATGGACCCTATCCTCAGTCAGTTACCTCAACAAACACCCTCATGTGTCATTACAAAGGTAAATATATTGCAGTCATAGGATTTATTTTACCCAAGTAAAATTGCAAATTAAAAGAAAGAGAGGCTGGTACATACGCATAATTCGTAAACTGGCACCAAAGATATAAAGAAGGCAAAAGAATAAAAAAAATTCCATCCTTATCAGCATTGCATAAAATTTAACATGTCTTCTTGCTGTTAATTTAACATGGTACTCCCATAAACTGATAAACACAGAGATGTCTTACATATCAACGTTAACATATCCCTCATTTGAAGACATGTGACACCTATGGCAATATTCTGTGTAATAATAAAAAAAACGAAAATTTGAAAGAAATATGTATACACCACAAACCAATACCTTAATCTGCTGGTAATCCTGTGGACAATACTTCTTGACTGGAGCATCAAACAGAGACATAGGGCTACATGCTTGCCAGTATCTATAAGATCCAGTAAACTCTAATTGTAAAAGATGTCCAGAAACAGACGTCATAATCATCTGGCACCTCTGGTTGAAGATACTACATTCAAACTCATAAATTTTATTGAATGTGGACAGCCCTTCCCTCTGTAAATGATACATAAATAATTTACAAAATGAACATATAACATTCACATGTCAGCTCCTCTACAAATCTGGTGCTCAAGACAGTTTGAGGTTTCTCCCTACCCAGGCAACAACACAAGTGGTAAACACTTCTTATCACATTTCACAGTAAACCAGGAGCAATAAAAACTATCTGGAGAACAATTATATTTCGCCTCACCACACCCAGAAAGTGCAAAAACACTTGCCAGCTAACACAAATGGTGCACAATTCTGTAAATGGCTGAGTGGACAAACAAAGATTATGAATTATGTTAGGTTCATTGTCATCAAGATGGTACCAACAATAGGATACATTTGCACTTTCGGTCTGTCAGACAATGGACGACCCAGAAAATAAATATAGAGCCGCTCGCGCCTTAGTCTGAGATGGGGTCTCAGATTTCTGACACCCATAATATAAAACTGAGTTAGGTTAATGAAGCACTGGTATGTTCATCACAGAAAAACTGATATATACACCAAAACTGAACACATTGTAGAAGTACTGGCAGTTTCAACACTGCACCACACTAATTTTATTTCATACTTACTCGTCTAAGGTTTCCACCTGAGAGATAGCCAGCCAGATTCTTGGCAGCATCATTTTTTTCAGCTACATTTAGTATCTTCATTGCAATACGCTGTTCATCAGGGTACACTTTATCAGACAAAATACGAACATTATTGTGAAAGGGCGTCCATCCTTTAGGTCTGTAATACCAAATGGCTCGTAAGAATTTGACAGCAAGCATTAAACTCAATATGAGTTATCAAGGACACATTGGCCTCAGAGTTTGTTAAAACGGAGTCCAGAAGCATGAAATTATGTTTCAAAGTATACGGTCTGAATAAAACACTTCATGTAATATAAATCCACACAAGGCCTTCTTTAAAAATAAATCAGTTCAACCCATAACTCTCGGAGACGGAGCACATTGCTCTACCGCAGTACTACTTTCGCGCTCCCAGACTGAACACAGCCATACATTTCCACGGATCAGCCGGATAAGCACGATTCTGTGGACTGTTTAAGTGCATATCCGTTGGTCGCGTGTAATGAGCAGTAGTGTGGCGAGGTGATCCGACTGGTAAATGAAGATACATGCTAGGTCCTGTGTAAAGCACATCAATTACAGAGTGAAGTTTGAAATTTGAAAACCAATTGCTAAAATAGTGCAGGAAAGGGAGACATTATTTACGTGTAAGAGCTAGTAGGAACTCTTACCTAAGAATAAAGATGCAAATTTTTATCGTAAGCATGGGTATTACACACGACAGTGAACTCGGTAGTCAGAGGGTTTAGGAAACCGTCTCATATTCCATGCTTGTTGTCACGGATTAGAGAGTTATACGCGTTGAACCACAGGTTACATGAATAGCGACTGTGATGCAATATACAGTATGTTACGTAATTGTATTTGCTGGCCTCCGTGAAATTTGTAGGTATCTTCGTGGGCGAAGTTTCAAAGTAGGAAACAAGTTACACTCGCATCTATTCATGTCATGAAGACTTACAGGGGAGTGAAGGTATAGCTCCAATCATTTTTAGCCTCGCCAACAAACAGTGAGCAGTTTCAAGCCCCGAGGGAAGACTTCCAGCTATCCATTGAATAGGACCTCGAGCCGGTGGCGCTACATTTGTATAGGCCGACCATAGCGAATCAAGTGGGTCGTGACGGAGCAGACGACAGCTGTAGGCTGTCGACTGGTGTATTCGTGCTAGTTGACGTCTTCAGTAGATGACACAGCCAATCGAGACGGACGTCAGTTATCGTTTACGCTAGCTCACTATTATTGTCCGTGCTGTCCTTCAAACTAAGGCGCTTTTTGAAATACGTGCAGCACATTTGTTGGTGTACTACATAAATTTAAATATTCCTTGAATGCATGCATATGGAACATATTAAGGTGGTCTTTTTGGGTTCCTCCCCACCCTTCGTTGACGTAACATTCCTCCGTCACTGGAATACTCCACGCATTGTTGCTCACACAGTATGGTTCACCTGCGTGCTTGCAACTGAAAGGCGCACTACATATTCTACTTGGCAGCGTAACTACATGTATGGGGTTACATGCCGCTCGCACCAAGGTGACCCCTTCACCACATTCATCCACACTGTGAGAAGTGTTCACTGACCAGAACTCCCTGTGCACCGTCATGCCAGCACTCATCCTCCCTGCATGCCTGCCTACCTCCCACCACTGCCACATTGAAAGCACTTTGCCTCATCTCTACAAAAGATTCTGCTGCAGTGTTATGGCTATACTACGGTACAGTGACTAAGACTATAGGCTGGACGACAAGAAATCATACAGCAACATGCCAATGGGAGACAAATGATGGTTGCCACGTTGTCGCACTTGTTCTGACTCATGACCAGCTGAAAATCTGATTGTCTGAACCTGCAGAAGTGCAGGAAAAAGGGCAGACTGCGAAGAAGGGGGGATGCCTCGCATCATACTCGCATTGCTGCTATGATATTCTTAATGTTATCTCCACACTATGGAGAGTGGGACCTCCATTTCTTCAGACTAGTATGTTCTGGAGGAGCCCCCCCCCCCATTGTGTGCACATGTACATGTAAACCTCTGTAATAGGCAAACACTTTGGTTCTCTCTCTCTCACTCACACACACACACACATACACATGCTCCTGCATTTTTATACAAACATGTCACTATTAGCATAGTATTTTGCTATCATCTGCAATAATTTTAATAAATTACTGCATTCACTGACAAAAGTTTTAAATGTAGCATAAATTCAAAAAACAAAATGAGAGAAATATTTCAGGCACCACACTTGTGTTTGTATATATATATATATATATATATATATATACACATACATAAAATAATAATCACATTATATAGGTGCTCATATTATCAGGATATGATACTGAAGGACTAAATGTATTATGGATTACAAACATACGAAATTTTCCTGACTTGTTATTCCATAGTAGCTCTCACAAATGTCAAAAAAACCTGTGGAGTACAGGTAGGGCTGTACCAACTGTTGCACACAAGCATGCACTGGAATAAAAAATTAAGCAGTAATTGAGGTTAACAGCCCCTGGCAAGGATTCTGAATGATGACCTCCAAATTTGGAGGCAGCTTTATTAACAATGAGTGAAGTTGTTGGCCTGAATTTTCCACAGACCTGTACACTGAAAACTACATGATTACGAAGCCTTTCCAAATCGGACTTTGTTCTACATTTGATAAAGAAACTGCTTACGTAAACTGTTCATTGTAATGTGCTTCTGTGTTTAAAATGTTTGGAATATTTAATAATAACAAATGTAATCAAATTCATGTCAACATTTACAAAAGTACAGGAAAAGAATGTTCTCAAGTTCAGCAACAGATTCCACATTTCAAACGCAACTCACAACTTTAACCATTACTCCCACATATTTCTGAACACACTCAGAATCTAGATGGTCACAGTGCAGTTCACTGGGAACTATCTGTTGAAGTTCTGTGAACTGCATTTCAGTCTAACATTTGTAGATCACAAATTATCAATTTTGGCATGAAAATTCAATGGCCATGACAAACTGATCCTGTTAGCATGTAAGAGTGAATTCCTGACATTTAAAACCTTAAATTCAGAGAACAGATTAGACATATTAGTTGAAGTGAGTGACATATCACATGTCTTATCTGCTTGTTACCCATTTCTCTGTTAAAAAAAATGCAGTATGATATCTGAGTAACGACTGATTTTCAGATGTGCATACAAGACTTGGTCTGGCAACACAGCTTTAGGCTTCTACATTATCACAGTCTTCTAGTATGCTTTTCTTCCAGTCCTCATAACTTTGCAAATTGCAGATATCAGGTGTATGTCTTGAAGGATGTGGAGGAAATTCTTGTGTTCCTGAATCCAAAGGAACAAACAAAGAAAATTATGCTATTAGTAGAAACACCACTACAAATTATATCTACTGACAAACTTAAAAATAAAATGTTGACGTTTTGCTGACCGTGCATCTCAGTATCTAACCAACTTGATGCACAACATTTGTTTCACAGTAAGTTTTATTTCATGCCTCTACATGTTTCGAGCATGTGCTCATCATCAGGAGGTCAAAATTGCATTACACCTCCTGATGATGAGCACATGCTTGAAACATGTAGAGGCATGAAATAAAACTTATTGTGAAACAAATTTTGTGCATCAAGTTGGTTAAATACTGAGATAAATTAAAAATCAAACTTCATCTAACTGGGTCCACAGATGCATGATGGCATTTCATGCCCAACATATACAACAGCGCCTTGGCTGCCAATCCTCATTAACAGACCAGACTTATAATATGAAGCAGAGACATATGTTATTCACCTCACCAGCAGGGTTTATTCAATAACATTTATGTCATGTGACAGCAACAATATTCCTTACCCTTTGTTACAGTTTTTATCTTCTTCAGTAGGCTTGTGGGCATGTATTTATCTTCTTTAACACCAAATGACGATCCCTTGGGATTAGGACTAAGTTCTTCTGCATATCTTTCAAAAGTGTTTGCAAGCTTCAGGAATGATGACTTCTGGATATGGCTCATTTCCAACAGCTTTGCACGGTCTACTTTCAATCTGAAATGTCTACATACAAAACCAGTCCTCTTATTATGTGAAGGCTGGATGGGTCTTATTTAGTGACACTTTATTAACTTCATAGAGGTTACTTGGTAGTGAATTAGATGACAAGATGACTGAGGTGAACTGGAAAAAAGTTGGGGAGGAAATGGCTAAATGGCCATTCAAGATACTTTCTTGTTCATATGGAAGAGGGAAAATCCCAGGTGAAATATCAGTAAAGTCAGAATCCTACCTAGAAACTAGAAACAGACATATTACAAACAGAAGTTACGTCAATGAAAAGTCTAGAATATGTAGTATACACAGTATCACAACTGAGAATTCCTATTGGCTTATTACAAGAGCTATTCTCTCTTCTCTTCATAAGGCTTTAATAGGCCATTGTCCCTCAACCTTCCTATGTAATTACAACAGTTCATCCCCTACATCACTGAACCTAAGACAGTCACTCTGAAGGTAGAGGCAGCATGTTCATCTGAAACATTTGAATAAATTTACTACCCTACAAGTTGTAGTAACTTGAGGAATTTTCTTTAACTCCAACATTTTAGTGTGGATAAGAAACCAACTAGATGTCATGTTTGTGTAATCCTTTATTTTCTCCTTTACAAGTTGCTCAACATGTTTTGGGCAACCATGTGCCCATCTTCAGGAGTTGACTGAGTAGTGTTTTGCCATGTGTTGGTATTGTGCCATGGCTGCAGTAAGGCTGTCAAAACTGGTTGGCAGGTAGTGTGTCCATTGAGGAGTTCATAGCACATTGTGCTATGAACTCCTCAATGGACACACTACCTACCAACCGGTTTTAACAGCCTTACTGCAGCCATGGCACAATACCAACACATGGCGAAAACACTACTCAGTCATCAACTCCTGAAGATGGGCACACAGTTGCCCGAAACATGTTGAGCAACTTGTAAAGGAGAAAATAAAGGATAACACAAAAGTGACATCTAGTTGATTTTTTATCCACACTGAATTGCGATGCACGGTCAACCACACGTCAGATTTCCAACATTTTAATTCTGAAGCCAAACAGAATATGTGTGGCTGCATGAACTACTTAAGCTCATCACATAAACATGAAAGCAGTCATCTCTGTTTTAAAATTGTTTAAATGTCACTGCAATTAACAAATTAATAATGAAACCATACTTGCAAGCTGCAATGACTGCTGCGACACTGTACATGGGATGACTGCGGTCCACCACCATTCCACGTGCATCTTCACTTACATATCTGAAATCCAAGAACATGTCAATTTTCTATCATACAAGCAATGATTTGGAACACGGTACAGACAGACCTTGTACATGGTAATGACTAATTACAACCACATGATTCAGGGCATTATATCTTGAACAGCTAGACAGTTCTTCAGCTGTTCGAGAAATTCTCCATTATGGAGCCCAAAAGTCTGTAGCCATCAGAATAAAATCACACCTTTCATGCCTATCCTGAGCCAGTTCCATTCACAGCTAGAAAACCTATTTTTTGAGATCATCTTTACCACAGGGAAATATACTGTATAGCGTTAATGTGAATCAGTAAGGCACCCAGGCAGAAGAGTTGGGTGTTTATGTGCAAAGTGCAGCCACAGAAATTTCTTCCCTGTTGCTTCACCTGCTGCTACTACTGCAACACGTGATGTGCCATAGCCTAAACATGTTACAAATAAAACTTTATATTTGCTTCATGCATTCCACTTTGTTTACTGAATACAAATTAACCCTCTAAGGATGAAACGTAATGTGTTTTATTCAAAGGCCCAGAACACACTCCATCTTGGTTATAAAAACCAGTCACTTAATGCTGCACAGGGGAATAATTGTCATTTGTTCTGAGATCCACACAGAACATATAAGTGCAATGTGTGGAAACAGTATACAGTTCTTTAGTATTAAACCTGGTGGTATATAAGGCAACCACTAGGTTTGAAAAGGTTAATAAACCTAAATTCCAATTACACAGCTGTTAAAAAGTACAATATCAAGTTATCTTTCTTACATAATATGAACTCTGATAACATGTCTTGGAAAAAAGAGTTAGCCATTATCAAGTCAATTCCAGATACTTCTTAGTTCTAAACAAAGGATACAACATTATACCTTAGGTCAACATTTGATTTTCATTTTTCAGTGCAAACAGGATTACATGCAGGACAGTTTCAAATGCTGCATATTTTTGCATATTTATCTGGCAATTGACGTGCATCATTTATTTGAATATTGCTTTATATGTTTTGTTACTGATGATGCTTAAAGGGGTGAAGGTAAAGTGACCCACGGTACAAAATGTTGTACCATGAGTCACCCGAGACTGTAACTTGGGACAGAAATCAGGAGAAGGGTACAGTTAAGGGTCAATTTATTTGTCACAGTTTGAATGGATATACAGCCAAATGCACAACTAAACACACAGCAACTTAGAATAGGAACAGTAAAATTAATAACAGAAGAGAAGTGTGTGCGCGTAATACTCATGTAATAATATTAATTTAATATATTTAGAAATGAGGAAAATGAAATGTGGATGATAAGCTATATTCAGCTTAAACAAAGTTAGATTACATGTATTCATATACCATTTGTGTACCTAAAGGCAGTGGCGTACCCAGGAATTTTGTTTGGGGGGGGTTCAACAAATTCAGTTGAGGACAGAGAGAATGAGGATCTGGGGGCAGTAGCTCCCTAGTCAGGGGCTCTGGAGGCAGCTGTAATTTGGTACAAGAAATTTCATTTCATATAGTAAAATTTTCTTAATTTTTGGTACTTTAAGACTATTTATGACGACAACCAATTTATCTGTCATTGCTAATGTAAAACAATTGCGAACCTAGGTAGTTTTAGAATTTTACTGCCTTTTTTCTGAACATTGTGGGGTGTTGGCATCCTAAATTCAGCAATTTTTAACAGTTTTGACAATTGGGTTGAGTTTGGCATGATTTTGGAGGGCCTTCGGAATTTGGGGGGGGGAGTTGAATCCCCCCCCCTCCGGTTTGCCACTGCCTAAAGGGGCAGTTTCATTCTACTTCAAATAGAGTGCACTAAAATCAACTGGAGAGTACAACTGTGATGCTTGGCATTTGGATGATCGTGCTGGTGTAAAGGTGGTGGAAGTGTCTGTAATATGCCACTAATGAGAACGCTGAAGTATTCATTTTATTTCTCAAGGTTAATGGTTCCAATAAATAAAAGTAACATGGGTTGTGGTCTGGGCAGCATGATGGTTAGCAACCAATACTGCTGCTCGCAAAGCAACTACAGAGGAAGTAACAGGTTTTGCTGCAGGAATGCATACTGAAATTCTTCACTGATTAGCCTCTTAAACAATCCAATCCACATACCTTACAAATTGTGTCCTTAATGGAAATTGGTCCAATCATTTCATGTGACTCACCACACTACACTAATTTTATAATCATGTCTGCCATATACTATATTCGCCTAATTCTTGTTTAGTTGTTCTTCGTGGATTACATCATGACCCTGCCAGTGTCTCAGACTATACAATGTATATGTGAGGTTGATTTGTGAATCATAAAGTGGAAAGGATCTGGAAGGAAATGGTCATAGTCTAATCAATGCAAATACCTGGAATGTACTTGGAGTGTGGAAAACAATAAAAATGTCAATCAGGATAGTTTGTATCTCAGCTGAGATACAAACAGAGCAGTTACTGACTACAGGTTTACAGCATTACTGCTACACTAATATGAACTGGACTTTTCATGTTAAATCATTGTGAAGTATATGAATTTATATGTTTATTCTTATGTTATGTTTTACAACATATCTACTTTTAGAACCACATACGGTGTGTTCCTAAGCACTTTGTTCTCCAACTAGTGTGTGGTCTTCGCTAAGAATTAAATGTCCAAAGAATGACTGGTGAAATTAGACAGATACAGGTAGTTCCACGTAGGATGTGCCCAAATGCAGGATAAGTCAGAGTATAAAATGCCTAATAAACATACGCCTGTTTATCATGTGTTACATCACTACAAGTACTTGAATATTTCATGGTACTGTGCAATACTGTACAAATGCTGCAAACCATGGAGTCTAATGACTGAATAAGGGCTAAAGGTAAAGTTCACCCAAGAACAGGCCACGAAGGCCCATAGGGGGAGTAGAGGTATAGTTATACTCTTTCCTTAACCTCGGCGCTAGATGGGGGTGGGTGGTCAACACCATGCCCCAGCCACTTTACTCCCAGGAAAGACCCGGTACCCATTGTATAGGAGGCTGGGTAGGCCGTAGGGCTGGTGTCGCTATACCGAGTGAAATATATTGGCCCAAGAGTGAATAAGGGGAGGTGACAAAAATTCTCCTTTGACATACACAGCATGGTGCCTACTGAAGGATGGATGTAATTCTGAACAGCAATCAGTGTAACATAACTGAAAATTGACATTCTTTGATATCATCTAATCAAAACAAATTTGTTTTCTTTGGCATTATAACATAACTACATAAACTCTCATCATCACCCCCACCACCAACAGGAACTCTGAAGGGTTAGGCACAGTGCCTGTTCTTTAACCCTTCCACCTTTTCTTCTACATAAACTAACATAACTAACCCAATGATGTAACTCATCAGTTATATCTTTCTTTCATTGTATTATCAAACACACAATTATTTTATTTTATTTTGAAGTTGCACATACAATAGGATAACAATTGCTGCCTTTTTTAATGCTGCTATTGGGCCATGTTGTAGGGTAGGTTAAGACTTCATGGGTCTGTTGCTTTTGTAGTGATACCTGACCCGTAATTTTCTGGTTATTGGTGCTGCAGGATAAAATATATATATTGTAGAATTTTTGAATACAGTTATGTGTGTATATTAAAATGCCTGTAGAGATGTAACATTTAATAACGGTCTATGTTGATATAATTAGCATCCCTTTTTCTGAGAATGACTCATATAAAATACAATAGGGCCTTGTTTCGTGATGGTTCATTTTATGATGATTCACTTTTACAACCCTTGTCAATTTGGACCAAGCACTCCTGACTTGTGGTGTATCAGTGTCACAATTCAAGCACCCTTTCTCTACTTAGTGTGCTTCTAGCTCTTCTCCGGTGTGCATGTGTTTCTTCTTTTTCTATTTTAGTGCAGTTCTTTTAAGTTTGTTTTGATTTCCCCAACCATGACGTCAATCAAAAAGACAGACAGAAGAAGAAATCAAAAAGGTTGATGTTACATTCTTTCTTGATGTCTTCTGAACCACGGCCTGGGCCTTCTTCAACAAAATAAAAAGTAATTTGGTTGATTTTTTTTAATTATCTGCGTAATTTTTTTACACCAAGTTCATTAAATTAAATTGTATGTCATAATCTAAAGAAATATTGTAAATTATAAAACTCTTCGACCAATTTGTTTGCCCCATGAACCTATCTCAATTTAAACCATTTACATAGTATTCGTTTTACGATGATTCGATTTAGAACCAAATATTCGAGAACATAACCCCATCGTAAAACAAGATCTTATTGTACTTAAGTTTTAATTACCGTATACAGAAAAACTGTATATTTGAAGCTCGAACAGTCTAGACACCATAATCCTTGAAGTTACGGTTAGCATATTTTCAATTTTACAAGGGGGGACCCAAAAAAAACCGGATTTTCTTTAAAAAAGAAGATGTATTTACATTTTGAACAAAAAACACTTAATACCCATCGAAATATTCTCCATTGGAGGCAATACACTTGTCCAATCTTTTTTCCCACTGTGTAAAGCATCTCTGGAACTGCTGAAGCTTGATGTTGGTTGAGTGCCTCCTGCGACGCTGTTTTCACCTCCTCCACGGTGGCAAATCTCTTTCCTTTCAAAGTTTTTTTTATTGTCAGGAATAAAAAGAAATCACAGGGGGCTAGGTCCGGTGAATTGGGTGGGTGGGGAACGACGGTCCATCCCAGAGAGGGCAAAAACTGGGTCACAGACAAAGCTGTGTGAGCTGGGGCATTGTCATGATGGAGAAACCAATCACCTGATCTCCACAATTCTGGGTGTTTTTTTCACACATTCTCTCTCAATCGCCTCAAAACCTCCAAGTAAAATTCCTGATTGACAGCCTGTCCAGGAGGAACGAATTCCCGATGCACGATTCCTCGAATATTGAACAAAGCAATGAGCATCATTTTCACATTTGACTTCACTTATTTTGCTTTTTTTCGGTCTCGGTGAAGTGGGCATCTTCCATTGGCTCGAAGCTTGTTTGGTCTCAGGGTCGTACCCATAGCACCAACTTTCGTCACCCGTGATGACCTTAGAAAGAAAGTTTGGGTCACTTTCAATCTGATTTTTCAACTCCTGGCACAAAGTCAAAT
>Ga0123354_10012859_pt1 | contig 12964 bp, 9 predicted proteins | sample TergutLab28metaG_2_FD_97872 | JGI IMG/M metagenome (GOLD analysis project Ga0123354, IMG submission 97872) | Labiotermes labralis P4 segment gut microbial communities from Petit-Saut dam, French Guiana - Lab288 P4 | ecosystem: Host-associated > Arthropoda: Insects > Digestive system > Gut ...
ACACCACACACACACACACACCACACACACACACATCACACACACACACACACCACACACACACACCACACACACACACACACCACACACACACACACCACACACACACCACACAAACACACACACACCACACAAACCACACACACACCACACACACACACACACACACACACACACCACACACACACACACACACACACCACACACAGAGCGGAAAATTCACATGATTCACTTTATTTGATGAAAGAAACGAAGGTTAATGAAATCGTGGAATGGGCTGAGAATGAGGAAGATATATGAGATGAACTTCGACCATAAAGAAAGAATCTGTGGAATTGAGAGCCAGAGAAAATTGCTGAACAGCAGCGAAATTGCGACAGCTTGGGAGAAAACTAGCAGCAGTAGATTAAATGAAAAATTACGGGTAAGAGAAAATGACTCAGTTAATACCCGTTTTGGGAGAAATGCCCATAAATATGCATTTATGAGACAAATAGTTGGGTATGTAGTTATTATAAAAATGGGACATTTTAACACTGTTTTTATAATATGCTTATCTCAGGTGGGCAAGTTTAGGGGGCTTCACTGTATCCACGTGCTGTCTGGAAAGTCTTTGGAGACACAGTGGTAAGAATTCGTGTGAAGATCCTCTCCAGGGCATTTTCAGCATCCACTTTCAATGAGTGACCTACTTCTTCGGCCGCTTTTACCGAAGCATTTTAAAAGAAAACACACCACAATAAATCACACTTTAGGATGCTCATATTCCTGTCCTAATACGTTACCTACAACAGTACTATTTTAAACGGGCATACCTTAGGTTCTGTCACTGATTCATTAGCATTACATGAAATATAATTTTTAATTTTATGTAACAATGCGTCATTTAATACACCGTCATTTCCCGTGTTATGAATCAGGCCTCTTACCAATGCAGGAAGAGTTTAAGTGGATGTCACTGTGCCGTCTACTGGCAGGGTATTCCTCCGTTTGTACTGAAACAACTAGAATGAGTCAGTCTACTGAAAGAATCGCTACATTAATAACAAATTCGGTTTTTTAGACGCGTTCGCAAATCTTCGAAGAGAGAATGTAAGCTCCGTCGTGTCTGTCCGTCCATCCGCATGGAACAAATCGGGTTTCACTGGACGGATTTTCATGAAATCTGATACCTGAGTATTTTTCGAAAGTATGTAGATATAGTTCAAATTACATTAAAATCTGACAGGAATAACGGGTACTTTATATGAAGACCAACGTAAACATATGATATTATCTTGCTCAGTTATTTTTAGAATGAGAAATGTTACAGGAAAAATTTGCGGAGAACATTAAAACACACTTTTTTTTCCTAAAATCTTGCATTTTTTAAACAATGTGGAAAAGCACTCTAAAACCGGACATGCCACATACGGAAATCCGGCTCATGTTCATTGTATGCTGGATACCTATAGCTACAAACAACGGTCATAATATGTAATATTTATTGTTTTTCCACTGCAACATTATTTACGCAAAAGCTTCTTAGTGTTACGTTATACGTACATTTCCTGTCTTGCTTCTATTTAATGTAGCGAACAAGCAGACTGAACGTGATTTCAGGCTTCCGCCGCAAAGTAGATGGGACCTACGCTCTTCTGGAATTTTACGCAGCGTACAGTTGTAATCCCTTACCCACGTTTCACGATAACCTATCGGTTTCATCTTCAAGGGTCAAGAAATCCATGACTGAAGTCTCCAGCTCCCACTTAATTTTTATATATTGTATAAAATAACTGATTCTGAGGCTTTGAGCCATGCTCTGTCACTTATCTGCCTTAACATTAATACATCTTATGTGTGTGAGCAAGTGGCTGACTCACATCCTGTTTACCAAACCAACCTTTGATAGTAGGTTGTGTGTTATTTATGAGGCCTGCGTTGAGGTCGAAGTAAGAGGTGAGCATCAACTCTATTCTCTGTGACGTACAAACTCAGTCGGAATAAAAAGTTAAATATAAACATCCAACACAACATAACCTAAACAAAATCAGCATTCGATGGACTAAATTAACTGTTAGTTTTACGAATAGAGAAAAGCCATAAGAAAACATCGTAGAGCAGAATGTATACAGCCCAATGCGAGAAGGGGTGAGCATGAATGTCCTAACTTGGGAAGATTGAGATGGAAATGGGAACACACAAAAAAAAAAAAAAACTCGAAACGAAGGCCAAAGAATGATTATGTAACTTAATCTTCTTTTCTTATTTTCGTAAAATTCTGATTCCTGTACAAATTTCGATTAGATGTGACAGAGTGTTCAAGGCTGATATCTGCAACTGAGAAGCATGGTCTGATGGATGCTAATTAAAGAAAATATGAGCGGCATTTCTACTTACCGACAGACACTCTTGATTTCGCAACATGATCCTCTTTATGAAGACTCAGAATGTAATCCCACAGAGACAACAGTCGTTTTACTGCATTTCTTGAAAGTTGCTGTAGAATTTGAGCTCCTAAAATTATTCACATTCATATCTTTTGTTTTATTCTCGAAATTCCACAATTCACAAGGGAAGATACTTGGTCACTGACAGCTGTCATGTATCAGATGCGAGAGCCTTTGTTCAACAGTGAGAAGCGTAAAAATATATATAAGCTACAGAGCGTATATTTACTGCTGAATTTTGAAAGAAATATTTCAGAAGTCAAGACATTTTCTGTTTACTTGACAAATAACGTAAATAATATTTCTTACTCATCTTCAATAATGTGTACAGACAAATGTTGCTCAAAGTGTCAAATTTTCTGAGTTATAACTCTTCTTGAATAATTTTAGGTCTCCTTGGACGGAGAAACGACATGTCGCAAGCCCCTCGTCTTTACAGGACAATACAAAGAAAAGAAACAGATATAACGCCGATGCATCTAGTGGGATTCGAAACCACAATAAAAGTTATCAAACAACACAAGAAAGTACCTTCTTTTTACCCCGATACCTCTATTTTATCGTATCGTATTGGATTGCTTGAAGAAGGGTTGTTAATATACAGGATGATTCAAAAAGATGGACTCAATTGAAAAATAAACGGCGCCTCAACACACGCCAGACAGTTGGTTGCGGTATTACAAGTTCTCTGCTCGCTCTACGGGTTGACTTGCGTGGGCTAAGCTCAAAACTCTCTTGAAATCGTCTCACGTTCTCCTCTGATACACGTGGTCGCCCGGAGCTTTTACCTTTACACAGACAACCTCTTTGCTCAAACTGGTGATTCCAACGACAAATGCTGTTCCTCGTTGGAGGTTGAATGTTGAAACGAAGACAAGATGCATGCTGCACAGCAGTCGCTGACTCAGTTTTAATGAACTCACGAACGCAAAAAAATCTTGTGCTGCATAGTAGACATTTTGCTCTCAACTGGCACTGCTGGACGGCTGTAAGCTATGCGAGCGTTTTAGCACTCTCGTGGTAGTGTTTGAAGAATTTAGGATCTCCTCTTTCAAATGTTATTTAGACCTTTCAATACCATTTATAGTTCAGGAAATATAGAAGTACGAAATTGAGTCCATAGCTTTGAATCACACTGTATTTTGAAATTCATATCAATGTTCTAGCTGTTACAAAAATGAACACTTGTAGTGTGTTGTCTCTTCATTATTAAACCTCACAAAAATACTTAAGGATTTCTAGTTTTGGGGCCCTTTCTATAACATATGGGAGTTTCTCGACCGATATGTCTTGTGACACTCTTTTACTATAATACCGTGATCATGTTTTCAATCTTTTCCCAAACACTTTACTGACAATGTTACTGAAGAAATGGTATTACTTCTTGCAAACGAGTCCGTCTAAAATATGGAAAATTTAAGGAATTTCTTTGTGGGAAACTTGAAATTCATGCCTGAAGTGGTAAATATGTAAAAGATTTTAATTTTAAAAGCTGGATAGAAAAGTGTAAATGAGACATTTTTTAACAGACGTGAAGATAACACAAAACTCAGTGCCAAAGAAACCAAATTTTAGGCTGAGCTCAGCTAAGTCATCTGTGGACATGTTATGAGGATTCCATCCTTAAGCAACCTGCTACTGCGTCAGAAGATCCCGAAATTTCGATTCAAGAAACTATCCACGAAAATATTTCCACCCTTGAAGATGACAAAAACAAGTTGCTTGGCAATGCTGGGGTTCGCTTACCTACAAAGCAGGATCAGATCCTAGAATAACGTAATCTTCACATACACAGATGCGAAAAACTAGCAAGTTAATGGGAATCCGAATTCCCAAAAATTGCAGGGAATATCTCAAGCAGCTGCGTTACTCTCAGGTTCTCAAAATACGACTGTCTTCCTATGAAGTAAGTTAAGCTAGTACTTCTGTTAGTACTGCAGGTTTCTGTGATTCCCGTTGTTTTACTGCTTGTCCTCTCTATACTTCCATACGAAAGCCATTATTATTCTGCTTATTAAGGTGAATTCCTGGATGCCCGTGGAATTAAATCGGATATTTTCTGGAGATTTTAGTGGATTCTGAGAGTCCATGCAAGATAATCCTGATATAAGCCAGGTGACAACTGCACCCTTTCATATCCCTTCTAAGTAACCATTTACATCATAAGACCACTCAAACCTGTAGGCACGTTGAAAATCTTCATTGAATAACCCAAAACAAAAGATCAAAAACCTTTTGAGAATAACCTAAATAGAAAGGATAATTCGCTTTATATGAATTACAGGGCACAATATTCTAAACAAACTGTATGTAATAGGTAAAAAAAAATGTAAATCAGTCCCATTACAGGCCCGAGGTGCACAGAGGGTTCTGGGAAATTAAGGTTCTCAGATTACGTGACAATGTCTCAGGATGGTGCTAAGGTTGTCAGCCTTACGTCCCGGCCACTTTTACCCCAGGAAATGCTCCTGGTACTCATTTCTGTTAGGGGCTGTGTCGACCCCAGGGCCATAGTGCGATCGGAAGGATTATTTCAATAAAAAATTTCAATGACACCATCTGGAATCGAACCAGCGACCTTCCGATTTGTAGCGCTGCACCTTAACCACTGTGCTACCGCTGTGTCCTTTATGGTATAGTATTGCGCTTAATTTACAACCAAGAAGTGCTCTGTCCCTGTATCTATTATGGCACGCTGTACCCTGGAAGGGTTTGTCGTACTCAGTCTAGCATGTCGACAATAAACCGGCAGTGAAACACCGATTCGGTTACGCATTCGTATGGCGAATGACGCTGGACGAGAGGAACGTCAAATACAACCCACATGTCAAATAATACAGGCAGGATTGTACACGCTGGCGGCGAGATAGCGTAATCGGTAGAGCGATTGCTACGGGCTGGACGGTCTGATATTCTAACCTCGGTGGAGTCGATATTTTCTGGACCCATCCAGACCGGCGCCGAGACACAACCAGCCTCCTGTAAAATGGGTAACTGTTCTCTCTTCCGGGAGAAAAGTGGTCGGGACTTACCGCTTACCACTTACCGCCTTCTAGCGCCAGAGTCGGGTAAGGTTAGAGATATACATATATATATATACCACGTATACCTCTACTTCCTTTCAGTGCCTGCTTGTCACGCTGAGGGACAGCTTCATCTTTAGTCGCACGCTGACGTGAGTTTACGAATATCATGTTATTGCGTAAATTTGTTATGCCTTACCAATTAATCCTGTGTATTAGCAACTGCCCTCACAGCATAACCACAACGAAATATTGTGCCAGAATAAAGAGCAAAAGAGTTAAATTTTTCTGGGAAATATTTTGTAGGGTTCTGAAGTATAAGACCACGTAGGATGTTAACAATAACTAATGATTTTAGATGTGGCAGCATAACATTTTTAACGCTGAATCACAACGGTTTATCTGTTTGCATTTAACCCAGACTTTTCTAGCCGTCAGCATGTGTATATGAATATTTTTCACTTTCCTTGAAATATCATCAATTTTCAAGGCCTCGATACTTTGCGAAGCAAAATTTTTCAAAACGCCAAACAGTGGCGTAGAATTGCTGCCACTTCACAGACATTTGTCTCGCCATGTCTCTACTTATGAAGACAAGAATTCACAGTGCACTGATATGGGCTCGTTTGCATTTTCATGATGTTTGCATCAAGTTGCTTAAAATCATATCTACAGCATTGATGACCATAATTGAAAGAGGGAAAAAGGACGGACAAACAGACAGAACAAAGGACAGGTATACTATAGCACCGATGCGGATTCTATGGATATCCGGTTCTTCACAGCGGGTACTTACCAGATGGTAGACTTCTGGGGTTTGACAAAGTGTATGCTTGCGAAATACCGTCCAAATTGCTTTGGAACTTGCTGTTTCCCTCTTCAGAGTGAGAGTCGCCTTTATGAGGACATTAAGCGTTAAGTTCCTCCGAATCATTGGTGCCAGCTGTGGGTCATACGCGATGTCAAAAGGCAGAAGACTTCCATTTTTTCTAATTTTCAAAACATGAATATTTTATAAAGTTTCTTTACAGATGATGAGATTTTAATATATAAATATCTTGAAGTATTATTTATGGATGGCGCTGGACGATCCTGCAATCATTAAATGAGGTTTCCAACTTTTTAATGTATAAGGTATGAAGTAAGAAGTACCTGGACGAAGGAAATTTCTTCCTAAGGATCTAAAATCGCTTAATTAATCTAGAAATTCCTTAATTTGAAGGCAAGTTTCATCACGATTCTCACACAGGCATGAGACTCAAAGGCTCTAAGCCAGTTGATACCGGTACACATTAGCCCACACAATTTATTTCCGAAAACTGTAATATTAACTCAATTATTACACCAACTACTGCACATATATAACATTTATAAAATTTACACATTAAAACATTAAAAACGCTCCGAAATGTTTCGGTCCCAGGATCATCATCAGGAAGCCATATCGTCCTTGCTAAAGTCAAAATATAAAAAGTCACATTCATTTCGCTCTACCAGTTGGGTATTGCGGAAGAATGCCTGTAATACAAATTATACCAAGTAAGTATCGTCAAAATAAATATTAAAATAATTTTGTACACAAATAATTAGGCTTGTTGGACCGACGTGAATTTATTCTTACCGTGTTGTGTAATGTTATGTTGCGAAGAGTGACCTGCTACGTATGTGCATTCTGTGCTTCGTTGCGTGATACTGACAGCAAGTTACGTGGAAGGATTTTCGGTGCGTTTGTAAGTTCATAGAGGGGGTAATATTTAATTTCCATTTAATCGTTGTCAACGACGTAGCGGCATACCTGAAGGTTTTGGGTCCAAAATTGTGTATTTATTCTCTATCTCCCCCATGTGGTCATCATGTTTTGCTTATTTCATTCTTACGTATTTAAATAACATGTACTGATATACGGCTTATCATTATCTTAAACAAGTGGCTAATTTTAAGATACTATTCCGAACTTTTCTTGGAGGAGTGTATTCAAAGCAACGATATTTCAGAAATTATAGTCTTATCCCAGCTGAAACATGATCCAAGGGCTTCGAGAATTCTAGCCAAGATAATTACACGACATTCCGCAGAAAAGCACATGAATGAATGAATGAATGAATGTTGTAAACAAGCGAATTTTAAAATATTTGATTCAATTTCTGTTGCCAGACACATACAAATTACAAGAAAATTATTTCGTGAACTGATAAAATTGGTCAATGTTTGGCTTCGTCGTTTTTTGCATTACCACAAATGTGTAGAAAGCCGCTGTTGACGATAAAGGACAAAAACCTCAGAAGTTACTTAACAATAAAATTTATTAATTCACATCTTCTATAATTTAGTAAATAGGCTAGCTGTTTCTTACGTCTTGACAGGGAAACAGAAACACAATGTGTAGAATAACTAACAAGACAAGTAATAATATTGAGATACACAGAATGCCTGGCAGGTAGAAAAATATCTTTTCTTATCTTGTAGACACACAGCCATAGATCTCAAAATTACAAGGTACAAACTGACAGAGTGGAATGCTAAACTGAAAGACTTTATCCCGCAAACCGCTGAAAGTTCTGAAGCATCTCGATGAATACGAAACCATTTTAGTTATTTTTTGGCAGAAGGCACGTACGATATGTTGAGAAGAATCCTCAATAATACACAAAAGACAGTCTGTGGAAGCCCATGAAAGTGACGGATCTGAGAACGAGATTTCTGTGGATATGTGTACTCCTTTGTTTTTTTTTTTTAAATGAGCAGTTTTGTTTCTTATAGAGGGATGTGGCGAAAAAGATGGGCGTCACGACGGAACCCAAGACGGCGTTGCTGACGTCATCATGAGGAGGTGTCTGCAGAGCGGAAGATGAGGAACCTTGTGGCTCTCATGTGGATCCTGTTCATATCAGGTAATTTGCCATCCACTGGTGTTTCTCTGCGATTGTAATAGAATTCTCCCAAGGGATCATCTAGAATTTGCGAATCTGATGTTTATTGGACCGTGCATCATTGTGAAAGCTGACAAATAAAAAACCAACTAGATGTCACTTGTTACTTTTATTTTACTTCTTAGAGACTCAACATGTTTCGGGCATTAAAATGCCCATCTTCAGTATTTTGCGACTTTGTTGTTGAACTACCAAATTGGCTATATTGTTCTTGGATTGCTGTGTGTTGCAGTTAGGGTGCAGTTCGGCTAGGGTGGTATCCGGGCTGCCTGCAGCCTGGATACCACCCTAGCCGAACCGCATCCTAATACCAACACACAAAAAAGCAAGAACGAAACGGCCAATGTGGTAGTTCACCAACATAGTCGCAAACTCCTGAAGATGGGCATATTAATGCCCGAAACATGTTGAGTCTCTAATAAGTAAAATAAAAGTAACAAGTGATATCCAGTTGGTTTCTTATTCGTCAGTTAGAATTTGCGAGTTTACTTCCGTTAGGATGTTGTCATGCAGTCCTGTTACATGAAATAACTAAGCGCGTTACTCACAATCTCCTCGTCCCGCGACGCGTTTAATTGCATCAAATTATAAATGTCTTTTCATACATGGGACTTACACTGCAGGTACTCTGTTCCTCTGTGATTCACTTCTTACCCACTGGGCTTTTATGACAACAATATCTCACTATCTTACCCTATGTTTTAATTCCTTTTCCTATTATTTCGTCATGGATATGACTTTTCAGTCAGAGACAAACGAATGTCTATTTTCAACCTAACAGACTAAATGTCCCACTGATTCGATAAATAATTTCGTAATTAAACCTAGAAAAATAGCTAAGTGCACAACTAAGTAAAAATCTTAGAACTTTCCATTTCTTGCATTTTTTGTGTAGTAATTGTATCTGTAACATACTAAAACATGCACATGTACAATAAAATAAACACTACGAAGGACACCTAGACACAGACACGACACAATAATAGGGCAAGGAGTCACCACAAGATCTTTCGAAACCAAGCGGACCCTACTAATTTGAAATAATCAAGGAACAAAAACGTAAAGTGATCCCGTTACAGGCCCGGTTTGGCCCATTGGGTGGGTAGAGGTATAACTCTACTCTTCCATGACCGCGGCACTAGAAGGGTGCGTGTGGTCAGCAGCACGCCCCGGCCGCACTTTACCCCCCTCCCCGGAAAAGACCCGGTACCCATTTTACAAGAGGCTGGGTGGACCGTAGGGCCGGTTCGGATGTGCGGAAAGTCTTGTCCCCACCGGGATTCGATCCCGGACCGTCCAGCCCATAGTCAGTCGCTATACCGACTGAGCTACCCGGCCAACAATCAAGGAACATATATCGCCACAAGATCTGTTATAAATAGCACCAGCCTTTTCTCTAAAAACAAAAACAAACAAGAATTTTACACAGGGACGTTTCCCATTTTAAGTTTTACGTTGAACCAATTTTTTTTTAACTAATGAGAGCTGTAAGTCTTTGTATAATACAGCTTAAGAGCTGTAATCATACGATGTAACAATAGTTTTGAGCTTAAGATAAATTTCTTCCTGAGGATGGTGCAGTAGGCGCCGAAACATGTAGGAGAGTTTTAATAATAATACATGTCTCTTATTGTACATGGGCATTGTGTTGGTTTATTAAAGATATAACTAAGTACAGAGCTATGAAGCAACTTCTTTAATCAAGTAAATAACTGCTCAAGTATCTATCCAAACAGGCAGCAGCTAAGCAGTAAATGCAGTTTATATGGGGAAGAAGATGGCCGAATTTTACGAACCTTCTGTGGAATTAGAAAGCCTCTCAGACTCTCCACATAAATCCACTACGACACCCATATCCTGAGCCAGTACAATTTAGGACAAAATTCTTTACAATCTCTATGTAAGGAAACAATAATATTTTTCCTGTTCACGAAAAAAAAGTAAATTGGGAGAGAAGGCCTATCTCTTATCATACTTAACTAGACATTAAATTAGTATAAGTGGCCATTTTCACGCTCTGGTCCCTTCTCGTCCTAGAAAAGCTTCCCTGACTTGCTTTGATAGACGCCGGGATATTCCAGGATATTCCAACACAATGTTATTGAGATGGAAACCTGCCATTTGAATAGAATAACATGGAACAGTGGGAAGATCTTGTATTGTCAAGATTCTTCCATTTGCCTCATTCCAGATATATTCTTGATTTTCCCATACGAATTTGTGCAAAACTTTACGAAATGTTTTTTATTACAGTGAGGGGTTGTTAAAACCCGTGTACGTACTTACGAAGAAAAATCATTATTTTAGCTCGTCCACGTGTTTGATCCTTAATAATTTTGAATCTTGCATATATTTTCTTCCTCATCATAGAAATAAAATAAAATTTTAAATACAAAATTTTCACCAATGCCCATCAGATTCTGAACCATGAGATTTAGTAACAGAGGTCATACGTCGTACGAAAGCTTACATATTGCAACAGTAATTTCGAAAATTATTCGCTGTCAGACTATACTTTTCTCTCAGCGTTTATTTGTGTAAATAAAATCAAGGCGAACATATATACGCTTTCCCCAAATTATGCAGTAATAGATAGTTATTACATTACTGTTGTCATTGTCATTGTTACATCAAATTTTTTCTGCCCACCGTCTCTTTTGATGACACTTAATTTTACTTGTTTTTTAAATTTTTTACATTGGTTAAAAATTGTTCTGAGTTGTTATTCATTTTGGTGAACTGAAAAGGAATTTTCTTTAATTTCATTCATATTTCAATTTGACAGTATTGCTTCATTATTATTTAAAGTAATAGAGAATCGAATGTTTGTATCCTAAAGAAAATGACGTATTGCAGAACTTAGGAATACAAAAATAAAACCACAGACAAACTTCGTGAAGGGCTTTATACGATTTAATGGAAAGCGGAATTTAAAATGCAATAATTTGCAGTAGAAACTAAATGTTAAGCTAATAAACCTACAACAGAGGAAACACAGAAAGAAAGACAGAAAATTGTCATATCTCGGAAGAATGTTACGTTTTCTTAGTCAATAATTAATATCTAACACAAATAAAATTCATTTGGGACGAAAAACATTTGTGTAATAAGGCTCGAACATCGTTTGGAAAGCAAATAATATACGAAGCATGAAATTCAATTACAGAGATATTGTCACATCGCCAGATCACCCAAGAACCTAACAGCAGGCAAAACGCTCTGAAAAGTAAAACAAATTAAGAAATTAGAGAGATACGAGAGATTTGAAGTTCTCGAGGAGTGAGTACGAATATTATCATTTCCGGAGATGTGAGAGAAATTTACCGACAATAAAGGGCAAAAGAATAACAGTCATGGGGAAAAAACAGGGTAATGTACAGGGGAAATGAAAAAGGGAAACGTATGTGTTGGAGATTAAGAGAGGGTGGGACAGGGGACGAAGGCAAAGCACCAAAATATACGGCGTCGCAAAAATAATAACATATTTCCTTGATACAGTAAATGGGAACAAAATTAGGTCATATGAAAACTCATATTCACAGGAAGATATTTACCGCCGATACTGTGGCTTCCTGATCGTTCTCTGAGCCGGGACAATGCTGTCGGAACAGCGACTAGGTTACAGGCTGATTATACTTTGTCAGATTTGGGCAAAACTATTCTGTCTGCTCCGAAGGGTGACATTAGTTTCGGGGGTCGCCACCCCCTGTTCAGTGGGTACCGGTGGTGAAGCTACAAGACGGCGCTTGGCGTTGGAGATATCAGAATAAATGATACACTTTTTCATAACATTGGCAGAGACTGTATTTATCTCTCAATAGACACTTTGATCGATGCTTCTGTATACACAGACCCGGTTGTGCCGGACAATGGAAAAAAGATGGTTGTTAGTTGTCCGTAGCTGCGATTAAACACAACATTTCGCCTTAGACAATTCAATCTCATTAAAGCGTCTTCAATGTGTCGCAGCGGTGAATCATTTCCCGGCTTGGGTAATCAAGCAAAGAGGTTTACACCAGCTGTTACAGTGGTATTAAGAGGAGTACAAAAGATTAAAAACTGCACTGCTTACTGCGATCAGAGTGGCTTTCGAAACGGAAGATATATGTAAAAGGGCTTCAACGAAAATGGAAAGGAAGGTAGAAAATATAATTTACGTACACATATTCAAGAAGATAAAAATATAGTAACAAAGAAAACTTGCTGCCATTCAGCTCAGGAATTTCATATCTTCGATAACCATTTGGAAGTTATAAAAATTAACATTTTCACACATTTTTCTAGCAAAGACTTCTGTTCCAAACACATATAATATTTGACGAATAAGAGACCAACTTGATGTCACTAGTTTTTGAAGTTTTTTTTTCACTTCTTCTATGTTCAACATGTTTCGGACATTAATACGTCCATCATCAGGAGCTTGCGACTTTTCTATTGTATCACCACATTGGTCGTGTGTTCTTGTTTCGATGTGTGTTGGAGATCACATGAAAACTCATATTGCTGCTTCAGCCTGCTACACGGATACCACCCCAACCCAGCCACACGGAAACTCGAACACACATCGAGACACGAACACACG
>Ga0123354_10012861_pt1 | contig 12964 bp, 3 predicted proteins | sample TergutLab28metaG_2_FD_97872 | JGI IMG/M metagenome (GOLD analysis project Ga0123354, IMG submission 97872) | Labiotermes labralis P4 segment gut microbial communities from Petit-Saut dam, French Guiana - Lab288 P4 | ecosystem: Host-associated > Arthropoda: Insects > Digestive system > Gut ...
CATGTGTATGTATCAACCAATATGTCCTGTGTATGTATCAACCAATATGTCCTGTGTATGTATCAACCAATATGTCCTGTGTATGTATCAACCAATATGTCCTGTGTATGTATCAACCAATATTCCGGTCGCCTTAAGGAGGATCTTATAATTTTTCTCAAAAGTAAATCATAATATACATTCAATAAAATTTAAGGACATGTTCTAATTGTTTCCTAATTAAGTGTGTAACAAAACTACAACTTGTAAATTAAGATACTGAGTGTTATATTCTATGTTAAGTGCAGTTGAATGCCGAATGCAGTGACCAGGACGGTAAAAGCGTTGAAGGTACAGGCTTTTCAGATCCAGAATTGCATGACAGATTCCACCGAAAAACATGGAAGTTTGTGTATCTAATGGAAATGTTCCTTACTTGCGACTAAACATAGGCTGAAATTCAACTATCCTTGCAATAATTCCTACCCGACGTCTTTACCAACACTCACAAAAATTCCGTGAAAAAAAAATCGCAGAATATAGTATTACGTGATAGTTGAAAATGAATACTGTGACGGGTAGGGTAGAAGATGAACAAAGCCGAAATTTACTAATATATGTTTACAAGGATATGTATTAAGAACTCGAAATTAATTTTAGGCTAATCAGTAAAACACACTATAATTCATTTTTATTTAAATTAATTTGCCCAGTGACGTAGGTACAGTCACGTTCGTTGAAAGATACACAGCAGCCAATAATACATGTGATTGTGTGCTTTAGGCTAATGAGGGATCTAGGGCCAGTCGAGTTCAATAAATCCTAATGATAAAAACCAAGTTACATTTTTATGGCATTACTTGTGTACGTATACTTTAACACAAAAATATGGCATCTAACACAAACAATTCTAGAAAAAAACTTTCATGCAATTTGACTTTGTGAAACTTTACAAAAAGGATAATAATGTAAAACTGAAGGCTCTAAAGACTGACGTCGTAAAAGTTACACATAAAATTTAAGTAAGCATCTCACAGAGGACACCGGTCGTACCTATCATAAAATGGAACGATTGATTGTGTTCAGGGAAAGGCATAGTCTTGACTGAGAGATTAATATCGTGCATATACATACATACATACTCATGCACATACTTATACCAACGTACATATAAAAATACATACATATATATATATATATGTATGTATATGTACATATATATATAAATACGAACATTATAACATATATATATATATATATATATATATATATATATATACTCACGCTTTTATGTACATACATGCACACATTTCATACACACATACATACACACACATACATACACAATACATATATACACATGTGTTTTGTGTGGAAAAATGCATTTTCTTGACGTCAGTGCGTGTGAAACATATATTTACCACTGAGCTTTAAATGCTTAACCCTTTCAGAATAAGAGCAACAACCAGTACGCATTAATGCATTGCATATTGACTCAATCGATACGTACGTAAGATATACTTTGAAACTATTTCTGGGGCAACAGCATCAAACGTATTAATATTACGTGACATTCATGACACCTTCATTTTGAACTTGGTTGAACTTGGTCCACAAGTCTTCCGCAATCCAGTCTATGTGTGTTGTGTCTACACGGAGCTGCTTCGACACACACTTAGGGACAGGACGAGCAAGATATATCTGTACGGCCTGCTGTCTAACACACAGGCAGCACTCACCTCATTATGTTTAACCTCTCTACAGGTTTATCTGTTTAAAAATACAGGCAAATTTACGATATGCTTTATTATGCTCCACGCCAGAATTTAAGTGCAGAAAGTGAGCATACTTCCAGTGTTTCTTCATTTTCGGCATAAGATGGAAGTGAGGGCTAGACACACTCTCCGACCGCTTTACCACCGTAGAAAGAGCCAACGGTAGCGATTGAGCAGGCGGCTGGGTGGCAATAGTCGGTTTGGGCAAAAAAATGGGAGGAGGAACACCAACATTCAAGCCGAAAATTGAGTCCCGAGTCTCTTTTTCATTTATTTATTTATTTAGCAGGTTGTTCGACATTTCTACATCTACCTGCGCCCATTTGACAATTATCTTATCTTCTTCTTCCATTTGTTTCTGTCATTCCAGTCTTCTTCTATTTATCCCTTTTCCCCCCAACAGCCCTCTAATCCCTTCCACCCAGGTAGCTTTAGGTCTTCCTCGTTTTCTTCTTCCTGGTGGGCTCCATTTCATAACTTTTTTTGGTAGTCTTCCCTCTTCCATTCTCTGAACATGACCATACCACTTTAGTTGTTTAGTCTTAATATCGTTTAAAAGAGACCTTGTTACATTCATTCCTTCCTTAGCTTAATTAATACACCGACTGTGTTCTGCGGGGCTGACCTTGTTACAAGCCTAACGACGTACTTAACCTGTTAAATTTCACAGTAATTTTGATATCAAAATATCTTAGCTAAACAGAGACATCCGTTTTTTACTGGACGTTTTACAATTCATACTACTGAAGGACGAAGCATCTTTTCGTTGTTGACCAGTTACTAACAAACAGAAAAGAGTTCAACAATTTTCAGAATGTTGTATAGTGCCACATAGAGTAGCTGGCACTATACATCACCATTGGTACTTGGCTGGCAGATTATACAGTCTTGGCTTAAACAAGAATGACTTTCATTTTAAGTTCACACAAAAAGTTTGTAAACTGTAACGTTAAATATCCAGGAAGTGAACTGAACTGTATGTTGCTGTAACAGGTGCTTGAATGCTAATGAGGAGGAACATTTGCACGTAGGCGTGATAGCGGTAAGGTGTAATGTAGTGGAACAAATGTGTGGTATAGCTTAACGTTATAACATATATTCACATTTCCCAAACACGTCCTTTTCTGTGTAATTCAGACAGAAGCGCGCTTTTTAACACCTTGCATTCAAAATCATTACCGTGAATTCGAAAAATTTGGTGCAATTATTTTTTAAGAAAATACGTAACTTCCGAATTTCAAAAGCAGTCATTAGATGATGACCACCTTTGTGGTCTAGTGGTCAGAGTTTCTGGCTACAGATACAGAGGTCCCGGGTTCGATCCCCCGGCGCTACCAGATTTTCTGAGTAGTAGTGGGTCTGGAACGGGGTCCAATCAGCCTCGTGAGCCTCGCGAGGTCAATTGAGGAGCTACTTGAATGAAAAAAGTAGCGGCTCCAGGTCTAGAAAACAGAGATTAACGGCTGTGGGGACCCGTTGTGCTGAACACGTGACACCCCTCTATCCGCAAAAGTTGGCACTAACTTCGCCGACCGGCGGCGGCCGCTCTGTCGGTATAGTTCGCGTGCGGACTAAGGCCACGGAGTTTAGTTTAGTTTAGTCATTAGATGATATAAGATTATTGAAAACCAATGTAAATTATTATAAACTGACGTGTCGATTTCAGATCGACATTGGGCCTGGTACAACAGAAAGCGCTGTCGAGTGTAGCTCGACATTGGACTAAGAAGGAGTTATAGTCAACAGCCCTGCGCATATGACAGTGCGCAGCCAGATATTATTCAGTCAACTAACCCGTACGCAAGACCTAACATTCCAGGATAAATGAAACTCAGCAATGCTGCTCTAAAAACTCACTGCTTAAGTTATTTTACTTGAAGTCGCTGATAACGTCTCAACACCAGAGAGTTTCCGGATCTTTATCAGCGCTATCGAGTGCCCTCAGATCTCATATTAGCTACTTATTTTCTAATGACAATTTTTTTTTCTAGAAACGCATCTTTCTTTCTTTTCATTCTCTAGCCTTGAATTCTGTCTACCTACATACTTAGACATGGAGATTATGGATGCACTTGATCGCACCCAGTGACACACACACACGCACACAAAATAGGACTCCTCCCTGAGTGAGATCGCCCTAAAGCAGAGACCTCCACATGACTAAACATCATAATCAAGAGAGAGAGACATCCATGTTAGCGGCAGGATTCGAACCCGCAATCCCAGCAAGCGAGTAGACCTGCGCCTTAGACAGCACGGCCAGCGAGTTCGACGCCAGAGCGTTTGTGAAAATATTTACACATCTTAATTTGGCTCCATTGGAAGGGAGAAGCTGTCGGACATTCCGCCTTAGCCTGCTTTTGCAAAAAATAAAAACACCTTTGTACTCATCAGGTCGAAAAATACGAGTATTTAAAATTACCAAGTTCCTTACTGAGGATTTCTTTTAGGAAAACAGTAATATTGATCACTTAAGACGCACAATATTTTTAATGGAAGCATCGCGATGTGCTTTTAACGTAACATAATATTATATAGTGTACGTCAGCACAATCACTTTATTATAAAAGGTAATACAAGGCTACATGTTTCGACTATAACCTAGTCATATTCAGGCCTATATTAACAATTGTGTTACCAGATGCTGTGCACACTTTGGGATCCCATTGTGTTTACATTCGTGGAATATATCTGATTAAGACGTTTGTCTAAAAGGTGTGATGTGCAAATACAGGATTGTCTCATAAAATGTATTTTACAGATTTTGTCTAAAATTTTTTAAATTATATAAAATTCGTTCCTGACGGCGCTTTGCTGTTCATAATTTTCGGATGTGGGTCTTGTCGTTGCTTTTAGGCTGTGGGTTGCTGTATATCTATTGGTGATGTCGGAGTACGTCTATTTAGATGTTTCGTTGGGGTGGTGTGGTATCAATTGGTCTCACCTCTGAACTGTTGGATGGTATTGTCTGGTAAAACTTCCCTTTTGTATCCATTGTTGTGTTCTAGATGGACGAACAATTTGTACTGCAGAACCGCCCACTAAACAGTTCGGACGAAATTCTTTCAATAGCATCGGAGAAAAAAATTTCGGATAGAAAGTCGACGACGGTGCAATTAAAAAAGACGCCTTAATTAGTGCATTTGGCGAATTGCACAGTACGGTTGCGTAGTCACCGAGGACTCTCAGTTCTGTCCCAAATTTCATTCAACCGAAACACTCAGTACAATAATTCATATCCATCATCATAAGTAACAGCTTTCTCACTGCCAAGATGAATAAAATCCATCACTCTGTACTTTAGAAATACAAGAAACTTTCCTATAATTAAGTTTTATAAACTCAATTAGTTATACTTGGCAGCTGACTATTGAACACCAATAAATATGCCAAATCATCATGTCTGTTATTAATGAGGGGTTAACGTTTGCCCTTCTGCGGTGACCAAGTTACAGCAAACTACCTCCATACATACCTGGTGTACTGCTAAACTATCCATCACTCAGGTCATGTCCAACCGGTCTGCACTTTCTAAAAAAAAGGTAAATCAGTCCCATTACAGGCCCCAGGTGCCAAGAGGGTTCCAGGAAGTTAAGATTCCCAGATTAAGTGACAATGGCCGAGAATGGTGGTAAGGTTGTAAGCCTTACGCGCTTACCCCCAGGAAATATTCCTGGTACTCATTTCTGTTAGAGGCTGAGTCGACCCCAGGGCCATAATGCGATCGGAAAGATTATGTCAATGAAAACTTCCAATGACACCATCTGGAATCGAACCAGCGACCTTCCGATTTGTAGCGCAGCACCTTAACCACTGTGCTACCGCCGTCCCCAAAAGGTAAATCAGTCCCATTACAGGCCCCAGGTTCCCAGAGGGTTCCAGGAAGTTAAGGTTCCCAGATTACGTGACGGTGGCCCAGAATGGTGGTAAGGTTGTCAGCCTTATGCACCGGCCGCTTTTATCTCCAGAAAATACTCCTGGTACTCATTTCTGTTGAGAGGCTGAGTCGACTCCAAGGACACAGTGCGATCGGAAGGATTATGTCAATGAAAAATTCCAATGACACGATCTGGAATCTAACCAGTGATCTTCAGATTTGTAGCGCAGCACCTTAACCACTGAGCTACCGCGGTCCTCCTCTGCATTTTCTAAGGGTTCATTTAATTTCATACTAACAGTCCTTCTTAGGTTTATTCTCTAAAGAGAAGGAAAAAGCCTTAGCACAGTTTCCCTTGGATTATGAATTTCCCCATTGCCTAGATCTGTAAACATTCCAACTCCACAGAACAATCGAACAAGCTCTAAATATTCAGAAAACGTGCATCAGAATTTGTTTTCGAATTTCGGACGGAACACCGACAATCCAGTTGTAGATTTTTTTTATCAATCCTTGCTCCATCCAGACAAATTCCGGGTTAACAAACAGAACACTCTTTGCGAACGTCTCGAAGACGCACGGAGGGAGTGCGAGTGTAGCTCCATTGACTCTGAAATTTCACACTAGTTTGGACAAGTGCTCAGCCGCTTTATCCCCATCGGAAATATCCTAAGTGCCTTTTGAATACGAATTTTGGTGGTCCACGTGACACGTCTAAATATATTTTAGAAGAAATATATTTTTATCCTCGTAGGAAATCGGTTCCTCGGGCATCCGTCCCATGTCATAGTGACTTAAATGCCCGGACAGTGCCATAATTATGCCACAACTGTTTCATTAGTAATACTTTTGAATTCATTTTTCACTACAATGCAACTACTGCATGTGACATAGTCCGAATCCGTCAGTACAATACACATCAATTAATTAAGTCATGGAGCTGAGGTTCTCTTTAATAACTGACGGCTTTGACGTTCAGTGACCGTGAATGGTAATAAATTCTTATAATAAAGCCAACTAGATGCACTAATTTCTCAAATTTATTTTTAGTACAAAACTGTACATGTTTCGGACAGTTTCGGACAGTTCCCTTTGCCAACAAGCTGTCAACAAACCTGTATGACATATACCATTGCTGTGTTTACAGTGAAAATCTCCTGATGATGGTCAGACGAACTGTCCGAAACATGTAGAATTTCATTCCAAAAATAAATTTGAGAAATTAGTGCATCTAGTTGGTTTTATTGTAAAAGCTAACGGCTGTTTCAGGTTATCTTGACACTAACACACTCTGTGGAACACTCGGATGCTCCACTGTATACCACAAAACAGAAAACCTGAGTCGAGTTTACATCCTCGTATCCCATTTATTACTTGCAGTATTACTCCAGACATCTGAACCTGAACGTATCACATTCACAAATGACGCCAATCTGTATCGGCTGTCCGTGTAAAGTGGGTTTAAAAACTGACTGCCTGGTGTAGAATCCGTCTAGAAATACAAGTATTACTCTAGTGAACCAAGGAACTTCCCGCCATTTTTGAAACTGAAGATTCAGAATAGCCCACAAGTTTATTCTATTTAGGGCAACCTGAATCCGGCGCACATCCCAATTTTCAATATATATTTTAATATTATTCTCCCACGTATGCTTGTCTCCATAATGGTTTATTTAATTCAGAATACCTATTAATTTTTGTGTGTTTTTCTGGTCACATCCACGAGCACCAAAACCCACGCAAAGCATTTCCTTTCCTTTAGTTTTACCTGCGATGAATTTTGCAGCTCCTCAACAAACAATCTGTGACATCGTGCTGTTACTATTTCTCTCTAAATTTGAGGGTTGTTTGACCGTGCATCTTCATCATGAAATAAAGTGAAATGTGAACTTGATGCAACATTGTAATTTATTGAAGCTTCCTTAGCTCGACATGTTTCGGGCGCATACGTCCATCATCAGGAGCATTAGATGTTAAGTTGCAGCATATGGTTTTCTGCACCTACGCAGCGGCTCTCAGGACCACCAGCCATCTACAAACTGGGTGCAGAAAACCATAAGCAGCAACGTAACATCTAGTGCTCCTGATGATGGACGTATGCGCCCGAAACATGTCGAGCTAAGGAAACTTCAATAAATTACATTTTTGCATCAAGCTGGCATTTCACTTTATTTCTCTCTAGTTTCCTTACTTCATGGTGTCTATGGGGTTAATCCTTTATTATACTAGCGACAAAGATGTGTGTCTCACGGAACTCGTCAACCGTTCAAAAGTCATTCCTTTGAGTTTATGCATTAATAATAATTATGCAGCAGGCCTACATTTAACAGAACTATGCATTTATTACATAACATAAAGCTACATGTTTCAGTCACAGAGAGCCACCGTCCAGGTACTATACAGGAGTTACTACACGTAGAGAAATAAAGTACAAGCACGAGCTGTACTTCACTTGAAGCTTCACTTCATTGTCCTTCGCAGGTTCAATTTTTAAAACGGCACTTTAATTGGTGGCTTTATTAATTTCAATTTTATATTTTATTTTTTTTATTTACTACGATCAGTTTTTTTAATATCAAGCATAATTAACAAATAGTGAGAGAACTCTTAAAAGTGTTGACGAAATGGTTAGTTTACTCTACGCTTTTAGTGACGGGCTACTATTTTAGGAGAAACGCTCCCCAGAATTATCTTGATCCAGAAGGCGAATGTATCGTTAACTAAGATTAAAAAAAAGCAAAATTTCCTGCATTTATATTCATAGACCAGTAATAGAGGGGGGCCTATGCAAAGTTTATACACAATCTGTCCAGGGGTTACAGAAAGTTACGTGTATCTTATGTTTATTGGACCATGCATCATTGTGATGGTTGAAGAATAAAAGACCAACATGACGTCATTTGCTATTTTATTTCACTTCTTATGGGCTCAACATGTTTCTGACATTAATATATCCATCATCAGGAGCTTGCGACTGTTCTGTTGAATTACCACATTGATCGTATTGTTCTTGGTTCGATGTGTGTTGGGGTGGTTGTGTTGGAGTGTTATCCGTGTTGCAGGCTAAAGCTTGCAACACGGATACCACTCCAACACAACCACACCGAATCTCGAACACACATCGAACCAAGAACAATATGACCGATGTGGTAATTCAACAGAACAGTCGCGAGCTCCTGATGATGGATATATTAATGTCCGAAATATGTTGAGCCCATAAGAAGTGAAGTAAAATAGCAAGTGACGTCAAGTTGGTCTTTTATTCTTCAGCTATCAAATGTTACGTGTAAAGATTCATGTAGGAACTTTGATCGTTAAAAAGAACCGAACTGAATAATATCTGATAGGCATCGCGAGATGTAAATACCCTAACAAAAGCGAATTTAAACTTAAAATGGTCTCGTAGTCTGCACGTTATCAATTGCGAAATGACGGATGTACACACATCATGAAGTTATACGGTACTTTGAAAAGTTATTTTTCCTACACTCACGTATAAATGCTTTTGAACTGTAAGAAAGGAGAAAGCTGCCTTATGTTTTGCATTTCTCAGTGAATGCAACTTTGTTACCCCGTCAAATTAGTACAACTGTTCTGAAGTAAAGAGATTAATTAAAGGAAAAAAAATCTGTGTCAGAAATACGGACATATGTTTAGGGGAATTAATTAACATTTAATTTACAAACCACGTTCAAACTACTTTTAACATTCTGTCGCTGTTGTGTCACTGTGTTTCTTAGGACAAGGTTTGTTATGTAAATCCGGCAACTGTATTTGTTGTCTATAGAAATACACTGCATAATTGTTTTGTGGGGAAAAAAATGCTGTAATGATTTGCGGGATGAAACAAACAGATCGAACTTTACTCAAACATCATTTGGGAATATAAAGTTTACTGCAGTAAATCAATACAAACAAGGCACAAAAGTAATAAGGACTGTAAATAAAATTCTATTTTCGAGGACAAATGAATCTGTTACTAAAAACTGTCATCAAGATATTTGCTGTCTATAGAAGTACACTGCATAATTGTTTTGTGGGGGAAAAAATGCTGTAATGATTTGCGGGATGAAATAAACAGATCAGTTTTACTCAAACATCCTTTGGGATTATAAAGTTTACTGCAGTAAATCAATAAAAACAAGGCACAAACGTAATAAGGACTGTAAAGAAACTTCTATTTTCGAGGACAAATGAATCTCTTACTAAAAACTGTCATCAAGATATTTGTTAGAAATAAATATATTTTATTAGAAGTTGTCAAATGACTACTTTACAGACCTGCGATCGTATCATTCTGGGTTCACAGGTTCACAAGTTAGGATAACTAACCCCTGTCCTGCTCCAGACGAGTAAAATTCAACACTTGATACTAATTCTTGTCCAACGTTCAACTCAATATTATCAAATCATCCAACCCATGTCTCCATCGCTTGTCTCTCATCAGGCAGATTTCCGAACAATTCGGTAGGATCATCACGGTATATCACCACACCTTACACAGTACTTCAACATCACCGGTGAAAGCAGGCAAGCGGAAGTGCAATACCTTGAGTTACAAACATCGGCCCAGTGTGAAGATGAGAGGCCAGTCCCACGTTTTTTTCCCTTTTTCCTAGTAGCGTGATTTACCGGAAAACTGGAATTGTTTTCTAAGTGGTGTAACAGAGACAAATAATTGTCCTGCTGGGAATCGAATCCCAGTGCTTCAGACCGTCAAAAATCACTTCAATTCCGACAATATTCCGCTTTCACTTGGCGGAGTGTCTCCGAATAAACCGTATACGCCAATGAATGTATGGGAAAAGTCTGGTTTGAATGTTTTGTATGGTATAAGAGGCACTAAGAAACGACACAGTAGAGTCACCTTCCAGACGATAACAGCCGCTCTGCCAAAGAAGGTTAAGTTTTCCCTTTCCAGGAAATGAAGTTATATGAAGGGACTAGAGGTATAGTTCAGTTCACAGGCGTAACTTGCAGGGTGCAAGGTGAGTAAATGGCCCTCCAGTGGAAGAAAGCTATATCTGCATTAATTTCACGTCCCAATTATTTAGAACAGGTATGTAAAAAAATTATTACCAAAAAAAAAAATTTACGGACTTGGATTAGTTAGTTAAGAATATGTGCATTAGCGGCAAGACTGAGAAAAGGGGCGTGTGTATATTACAGACTGGGACACAGGAAACTATCCCATCTTTCTACTTGACTCCTTTGTAAATGAAAGTTCTTAACATCCATCTGCAACCCCCCCCCTGCGCAGTGTTATCAGCCAAGTTACGTCTATGGCTTCACTCCCTCACTCTTCACCTCGGCGCTAGGTGGAGGTATGTTGTAAGTAAAGCTCCGGCCGCTTCATCCCAGGAAAGATCCTCGGTATCATTAATTAGGAAAGAGTATGGACACCGGGGCCGGTCCGGACGTCTTGGAGAAGAGAAAAACGCTTTACCTTAACGGGACTCGAACCCCACACCGTTCCACCTGTTATCTAGTAGCCATGCCGACAACGCTACCACGCCTCACCATATTAGCTCAACTAACCAAGATATTTCTTGCCGTTTGTAAGTAGAAATGGGATGGTCGCTACAGTGTTCCTGCAGCCTAACAATGACGGTCTTCAGCTAGTTGATGTACCTTCCCACCTTAATCTTGTAAGACGACTTTCATTACTATGATCCCACATCTGCTTACGTATTTAATGCCCTTTTTCCGTCAGGTTTTCAGACAAAACTTCCTAAGTATTTCTGATCTCTCATTCGCCTGAACATGTCCAGGCTTTCTCCATACCCTTCAAGACAGTGCAACAACAAATATTAACTAACTAAAATTGCTTCCTCTAAGACGTTAAGAGGAGATTAAATTTGAGACAAGTCCCGCTTATGTCCCGGACTCCTACCAAGAAATTAAACACTAAAATATTATAACCATAAGTGCACAATTCCTTTACGCATGCTCCCGTGAAGAAGGAGCATGTGGATGAAGGAACCAGTTCTGTAGGTAACTCCTGTCAGTTATGTGATTATTTACGGGTGGCCAACAGTTAGATGTTCCGAATTAACCTGCATATTTTAAACAAATTTAATTGAGTACTGTAAGGTCATAAGGACTGAATTTTTAAATTAATAACAATTCATTACACTCACGTCTGATCTGAAATGTGCCGCACCTAACATTTGACATTCTAAGCAAAATGTGTCATCAGTAATGCGTGTGGTCATTACTGCAGTACGAGATCAGTGTCAGCCAAATCAAAACGAAGCCCGTGACATTGCTCTTAGTCGCATCAAGTGGGCATGGATATGTACAGAATGAACAATACACCTTTCGCTATCAGAGGGTGAAATGACTGCCTGTTATTGAGGAAATACTACTGGAAGTACACCGATTGTATAACGAACTTGAATACTTGCTACGGAATAGTCCATCTTACCTGGTTGACCTAAAATGGAAGAATGCAGACCACATGGACGAATGCCAAATGCTTACGAAATTTTAGCTTAAAACCTAAAGATAACACACTCTATGGGAGGCTCAGGCGTCGATATTTAAAATGACCTTAAACCAAGCATAACATAAGTGTGGGCTTGCGAGTTACTGCGTCAGGACAGGGACCAGCGACCGGCTGTTCTGAACCTACTGACCCTTCGTTTATCATAAATGTCAAGGAATTTTTTGAGCAATGAGAAACTACTCATTCTACTGCATGAAGTCGGTACCGGTTAACAGGACGGTACTGGGTGTTCCAGTTAAATTTAAAAACCATATTCATACGTCACTTCTCGGGGGATTAGCTTCCAAAAGTACTCGAAACGTAATTAATTGTTACTCCCGCCCCCCCACCCCCCAAAAAAATATTCAAATGTAATAATTTATATAGACCAACATATGAACATAATTGTATGAAATTATGTCATCAATAAACACAAAATCCTGCGGTATATTTCAGTGATAAATCGTCATTCTCATGTTGAAGACAATACAAAGGAATACATCAAACTCACTTGCGAAATGTTAAAACACATAAGAACAATTATAAATACAGCAGTATGGATACTACGGTCAGTAAGATGCTGAAACACTCCCAGTTACAGTTCACCGCTACGTTACATTTAAATACAAACATACGGTATCGGAGTTTTCGATCCAGAAAGATCAAGTCCCTGTGCCGCGCACTGACATGTCCTGTGCAGGACGGTTCTGTGCACAACAACGGATTTTAAGGAGCCCCAGTGGTACTAACCACGTGTGGGCTCTAAATCCACAGCACATATTCCCATTTTAAGGAGCCCCAGTGGTACTAACCACGTGTGGGCTCTAAATCCACAGCACATATTCC
>Ga0123354_10012865_pt1 | contig 12960 bp, 6 predicted proteins | sample TergutLab28metaG_2_FD_97872 | JGI IMG/M metagenome (GOLD analysis project Ga0123354, IMG submission 97872) | Labiotermes labralis P4 segment gut microbial communities from Petit-Saut dam, French Guiana - Lab288 P4 | ecosystem: Host-associated > Arthropoda: Insects > Digestive system > Gut ...
AGTATGCAGATATTTATTTACTGCAAAGTCACTCTACATGTTTCGGGTGTCACAGCACCCATCATCAGGAGTACTAAAAACTGTAACCGCAACCTCCGGTACAGGTCATAATACTGGTGCAGCAACTTCCCTCCAGTAAATAAATATCTGCATACTGTTGCATCTGGTTGGATTTTTATTAACATTTAAGAAGAGCTACGTTTCACTGCCACTTAGCTGCCATATTGTTATTCTGTCCATAAATACAAACAAATTTGGCTGACTAATCCACATGAAAGAGTAACGTGTTGTAATTACAATCTTATGTCCAAACACATCTTAAAATTAATTATGTAAGAATTGTTCTGATAAAAGCACGTAAGTATAAATAACCAGTGAAATCTGAAAGGACAGTACTAATGGCCGTGATAGCGACTTGCCGGATAACAGTGCTTAAGTTCTCAGAAATGGCAGGAATTTTCTCTGTGCCTCTGCGACAAGGCCGGTTCTGGAGCCGTCTAGTAATTCCGGTGGATCCTGCCCCCGAATAATTCAGCATCAGCGCAATCACCACCTACGTACTGTAGCATGGTTACGATCAAGATCTTCCGCGATATGACGCCGTATCATTTGCTGGATAGGAACAGACATTTCTGAGAAACGTGCTGTCTTCTTCTTCTTCTTCTTCTTCTTTTTCGCAGAGGTTTTGGATGTATACCCTAAGATTTCATACAATAAACTTAATATTTACCGCCGAGAGAACCTAAAATGCAATATGCTGAGAGCTAGTAACAGAATTCGTCCTACTTGTCGCTGTCGAAGTATGGCGGGGTGTTGTCTAACTCCGCCATGATGAGCGCCACAAGCACCGTGCTGGACATGGCGACAGGCTCGTGCACACCTGTCTTCACCTCTTCGGCCATGATGGTCAGCAGAATTGGCTGAAGAGGCTGCGTTATCTTCCGCAACTCCTTGAGTGGTTTAGTGAGACGCAACTGTCCTGTGAATCAACGAAACAAGGAAAAAACAATCACATCGGGACAATCACCATGCATGTATTATACACACCCCAAATCACCTGATTTATTTTCTCGTTTTGCAAGCTACAGACTAGGCCATGGGCTGGAAGATCGGTGTAACGGGGTTTGATTCCCTGTAGGTAAAGGCGTTTTTCGCAGCTTCCAAATAAGTCGCAGGGCCCAAACCTCTCCCATCCAATGAGTTACGAGAAATCATTTACAGGAGCTGAAGTGTCAGGGTTGTGAAGATGAAAACCTCTTTCCATCTAGCACAGATGCTCAACGAATAAGCCTAGAGATGATTTTACTTGTACAGCCAATTTTAATTCTTAGTAAAGCCTTCTATTTAAGCGCTGCTTCGTCGCATAGGCACTGTTGCTTTTTTTACTTCAGTCTCACTAATTAGCAAGTTATGTTCCTTGAACAGCGCACGGTGCTGCAAGTGTTGCAGCGCCGTGCGACTGTCAACATGTGTGTTGCTACTGTTTTAACGTAAATGCATTATTTGTTTTTAAAAACAGTTTTTTGAAGCGACTTCGTCTAGTTTAATAGAAATTTCCCCACGTTTCATAGAACGGCGTCACGTTACATGACACACAGCGTGTCCATGTTTATAATTTTTGTGACAACAAATCTAACTTACTAACCAACCAACCAACCAACCGACCAACCACACAACCAACCAATCAAGCAACCAACCACACAACCAACCAAACAACCAACCAACCAATCAACCATCAACCAACCAACCACACAACTAACCAACCAACCAACCAACCAACTCTGATCTTCACAACCTATGTAACGTGTTACCCTGCTGTCCCAGTGGAACTGGCACTTTCCTACTCAAGACAGGTACAGTATGTGTACAGAAAACTGACGCAGGCCTACCGGCACACAAAGACTACGATCCAATTAAAAACAATTTATTAACATAGTTTTCAAAGAATAATATAATTTCATGATGGTGTAACTGAATGAGAAAATCAAACCTCTACCAATTTATATCTATGCAGGTCTATACATTACTACTATTAAACTGTCACAGAGATGTACAAATTAATAATTTATTACCGCACATTTCTTACGAAAGTGTTATTTTACTTTTTGTTTTATTCTGAATATTAAATAAAAAATAAAACGAGGTCAGTGAACTACGTAATTCGCTCCTTAATGACCTCATATCCCGGTATTCGTTGCCGTAACAATAAAAGCTACCACGCGAACTTTCTTAACCAACCCGCCCACAGACTTGTGGTCAGTAGCAGACTTCGTGCTTGTGCCGCTGACCGCATGCAAAACCCCAACTCGATTGCATGTCCAAGGTAATACATATTCAATGTTCCAGCAGTGCAGAGCGATAAGAATGCTGACTTATGAGCTGGTGGTGAAAGCGAGAACGGCTTAAGGGGCGATGGTACAGGGAGGGGCTTAATTATCGATTTGTAATTTCTTATTTTAATTCCTTCCTTCTTTCCTTAAAAATTACATTTATAATTTCAGATTATAAATTTCTCTTCAATCTTAATAAACTATTGTTTATTGTATTTTTCCCTCAAATGCTACCTTATTCCGTTTAACAAAACGGAAGAAATTGCGTTAACTTTTACAATTCTGATGAAAAAGGAATATTTTCTCTTGTGTTGTGAAGACAATTTTTCGATGTAATATTTTATATTTCGATATCCATTCTGACTGTCAGTTGCATTTGTTTTCTTGCTCTTGCGACACATTTTGGCATAAAAACTAGTCATATTAATTTCTTCAGTGAGATAATTTTTTTATTATTGCGCGCAACAGAGATGTGCTGCACATGTGCTCTTGTAATATAATTCTTCACTGCTGCAAAATCAAGTCGGAACACGTACGGCAGTACAGCCGGATAGAAGTCCTGCTGTTCTGATATCAGATGCTATGGGGCTTTCAGTGGTTTTCCAAAGTATTTCCAGTGTAATGTAGGGGTTGTACTTCAAACTGGGCAACTTCCTGTCTAATCCACTATCTTTCCAAGTCAGTATTTATTTCCGTTTTATTATTCGACGATATATGTACATGTATATATATATATATATATATATATATATATATGCAAACTACGGAACACATCGTTAAATAAATCATAAAAAATAAAATACTTTAGAATTAAAGTTCAATGATCGATGATTCAGCATTCGAGAACCAACTGCAGACTGGAAAGGAGAAATTAATATTAGAGTACTAAGATCTTCCAAATAAGGCAAAAATGTAAAAATTCCTTATAAAAGTAGGTCACCTGTGACGTTAATGTTCAGGATAATGGAGCTTATCAGTTTGTCTCAGAATTTCTAATATCAGTTTTTTTTTTCGAAATTCGTCGAAGGATCACCGAGTTGAAATATATGGGAGGGTATACATAGAAAGAAGGATGTGAGGGCGGGCTGACAGACAGACAGACAGAATACAGAAGACAGACAGACAGAAGACAGAAGACAGAAGACAGACAGACAGAAGACAGAGAGAAGACAGACAGACAGAAGACAGACAGACAGACAGAAGACAGACAGACAGGCAGACAGAAGACAGACAGACAGAAGACAGACAGACAGACAGAAGACAGACAGACAGACAGACAGAAAGAAGACAGACAGACAGGCAGACAGAAGACAGACAGACAGACAGACAGACACACAGGCAGAAGACAGACGGACAGACACACAGACTGACAGGCAGACAGACAGGAAAACAGAAGGAAGCATACAAAGATACACGTGCACACATAATATACCCTACATGTCACGATTTTATGTCTTAAAATGAAGGCATAATGCAGTAAAAGTCAGGTGTTTCATAATAATTCATAGTTATATTCAGGTATTTTCAAGGAAGCAGCCGAATGAGGAAGAGTCTATGGCCAGTGAGATTAGGCATACAACATAGGCTACTGGAAATCAACGAAAGGAGGATTACGGAGGAGAAAGTTATATGAATGAATTGAAATGAAAGGAGTTGGCCTAAATATGTCGTTGTAATTTTCTGTGCTCTTTCATTTACGACGGACAGAACAAAGCTTAAAGTAACCTAAGACAATATTTGTCGCCAGTTTGCCAGTTATTGTTCTGTTTCTATCTCATTCAGAACTGTCACAAGACCTATACGAACTATAGGCACTACACACTTCGCCATAAAATAACTTAACCATTTAAAGTCTACGTACCACCAGGTTTAACATCCAAGAATTCTGTTTGTTGATCACATTGCTTTTTTGTGTTCTGTATGGATCTCAAGATCAAGTAGGAACCCATTCCCTATGCAACATTCACAGACTGGATTTTATAACAGAGGCGGACAGTGTTTACAGCGCGGTACGGACTGAATCCTTCTATAACACAGATACAATTATATTTCGTCTTTAAAAGGTTAGTAAAAATCAGTCACTTTTTAAGGACGTCGATTTTGGTGGAGTTTCCGAAGTTAGGAATTTAATTTGATGCTGAGATTATTGTCTATTTTAAAAAGTTCACGCAGCTCTACTTCATGTTTGGAGTTACGGCCAGGGACAGATCGTTTCGAGATCTAATTCGGAACCTACAGCAGACATTCCTAACTCAGTCGGCGAGAATGTGTGTGCAAATACGGATCTGTAACAAGGCATACCGGAAACACATCGCAGCACCTCTTAAAACGAAGATTTTAGATATTTACTCTTCATTCCAGTGGGCCATGAATGCAGGGATAAATTACTATTCTTGAAAGATATACAGTGTTCTAACACGCAAAACGATGTTATCTTCTCAGGATATCGTGGCCGAAAGCTGATTCGTGTAAGGTCATTCTCTCCTCCGAGAAAAGTCAAATGTGGTCTGTGACCTCACACAGTCTCGCCCACTCGTGTCCAGTCCTAATATCAAATTCTCTAAGCGTAACAGCTTGTTAATGTGATATCACGTCCAGTTCAGTTGTTTGGCGATTTTAACCGGAATTTATATAATGTTCCAAATTTGAAAGTCATACAAAGGCCAATGATAATTAATCTACTGGTTAAAGTTGTTCCTATAACGGGCTGTAATTAAGCATGTTTACTTATTTGCAGCTGTAGGTGCATGAAAGATTCGTATCAAAATATAAATAAACTGAGTGCAGCCACGAACACATTCTCGCTTTCAATTAAATATCGCTTGTAAAACGAAGTTATGCCAGCCGAGTCATGACGCTACTAACAATGCATCAACATTGAAAATGATACCGCTTTTCAAATCAGTTTTATTGACTGATTATGGTATAACCAGTTAACTAATCTGCTCTCTATGCAGCAGAAGTTCCCCTACGAATTAGAGTACGTTAGTTTACGTTTATATTTCACATTTTGTTTTAATTTTGTGTTAACAGACGTAAATAATAAACCGGGAATTAAGGAGTTACTCTAAATAACAAATTCTTTGCAGCAGACACTTGTTAATATTCTACCAGTCGCACAGTCACAATATTTCAGTTATGTATTGAAAACTAAAGTTCCTTATCGTTCTCATTAAAGCCCGCCATTAGTCTCGAACCCCAATCACACGCGTGTGGTCTACAGCCTGAAATCATACGTTATCTGTAAGAAACATTTTGTATTGTGCTGCCATCTAATTTTAAGCCAAACGGTCTCACAATTTTGGTCAGTCCAATAATATTTTGTACGTTTTTCTCATCTCTTGAATGCTTGCTCTGCGACTTTCAGATATTGCCATCCTTGTTTGGCTGACCGCCAATCAAAATATAACCTTAATTTCAATAGTGCCCTTTGTCTTCATCAGTAGCGTTATATTTTAACCTGGTTTAAACATAGAAATTATCATCCCATATTTCTACCAAAATCGAAAACAAGTCACACCAACCTTACACCATTACGAATAACTCTCTTCCAGTAATTAATATGGGAATGATATTGAAACTAAAGTAAGAACTAAAGGTAATCATTTATAGATACCAACAATTGCACATGAATTGTATAAAATTTTAAATTATTTGTAAATACCAAATATCCTACCGCAATAGATCGCCATCCTCAGTGAGACGTCATTACAACGGAATATATAATACTAATATGTAAACTTCAAACATGCAGTGTTAAAGATGTATAATAGCAGCTATAAACACAGAAATATGGATATTGTGGGCAGTATACAGCTAATATATTCTTGGTTAAAATTCGCTGATAAGCTATTGTTTACAAAAAATATATGTAGATCATATGACTGTGCTGAGAGTAGCACAGGGCACCTTCCTACACAGAGATAATCAGTGCACGGTAAAGGGATTTGATCGTTCTGGAACGATAATGTCGATATTAGATGTATATATATATATATACAGCTACACACACTGTGAACAACAACACATCACTGCATTATAACCAAGAATATGTCAACATACTAGCCAGAACATCCACCCATATTATTTATTATATCTGTAATCGCTATTATATATTTTGAACATTATATCTGTAAAATTGATATATTAATATTATATGTTCCTCTGTACTGACCTTTCCAACAGGATGGCAATTTATCGCTGAAACATGTAGATGGGTTCATATTTTTGCATAGCTTGTAATTTTATGCAATTTATTTATGTAAGTTAAATAATAAGATATACAGAAATATAATTTTGCTTGTTGTTTTGTGTGGGTGTGAAAAGTGGTTCCTCATATTGAGGGAGGAACGTAGGCTGAGGGTTTTCGGGAATAGGGTGCTGAGGAAGATATTTCGGCCTAAGAGGGGAGGGTAATAGGGGAGTGCAGAAAACTACATAATGAGGAGCTTATTGATCTGTACTGCTCACGAAATATTATTCGGGTGATCAAATCACAAACAATGAGATGGGCGGGGCATATAGCACTTTTGGGGGGAGAGGAGATGTGCCTACAGGGATGGTGGGAGAACTTAAGAGAAAGAGAATATTTGGAGTACCTAGTCGTAGATGAGAGGATAATATTGAAAGGTATGTTCAAGAAGTGGGGTGAGAGGTATGGGCTGGATTGATCTGGCTCGGGAGAGCTACAGGTGGCGAGCTCTGGTGTAGGTCCTAATGAACCCTCGGGTTCGAGATCTGCGCCCTTCTGTTTTGTTACTCAACACGCTGCGTAACGAACCAGAAGAGCGCAGATCTCATTTACAAGGCGGCGGTAACCTGATTTCACGCAATCTTTGGGTTCCATAAAATGCGGCGAATTTCTCTACTAACAGAGGACCTTCTCAGGAAGGACTCTGTTCCACAAAGTTAGTTACAAGCGTGTGTTGGTGTGTGTGTATATATATATATATATATATATATATATACAAACACACACACACACACATACACACACAAAGGTAAACTGATCCCGTTACAGGCCCGGTGTGGCACAGAGGGTGGGTAGAGCTCTATACATCTATAGCTCTACTCTTCCATGACCGCGACATTAGAAGGGGGTAAGTGGTCAGCAACACGCCGCTGCCGCACTCCACCCCCGGGAAAGACACGGTACCCATTTTACAGGAGGGTGGGTGGGCCCCAGTGCCGGTCTCGACGGGCGGAAAATCTCGTACCCACCGGGATTCGATCCCGGAGTGTCCAGCCCGTACTCAGTCGCTATACCGACTGAGCTACCCGGCCCAACACACACACACACACACACACACACACACACACACACACGTATATATATATATATGATTTAAATCACAATACACGGCATAATAATATTAAAAACGAATAATATTTTTAAAAAGCAGGAGATTGTACAGAGCCGACTGGGTCCGTACACCTTGAGTATCGAAATGAGACTTCTGTTATCGGGCGGGAACTGACTGCCATACTTCGGCGGCCAACAGGCGTTTTGTCATACAAGATCTGATCCAGTAGGATACCACGCCTGCAGACAGGAGCTGGACATAACGTTGGCCTCTAAACGTACACACAACTAACCATTTCGAAGAGGGAGCACTGAGCAGCTGATCCACTCTTATCCGGCGATGACCTGACTTTCTGTTTGCCACGTTCTTCACCCAGTGTATTGGTAAAGATAAGGGCACTGCCGTTCAATACGGGACGCCCACCTGCTCATTAAGTATTCACAGACGCTTCGGCGACCTACATCCATCACTTCAGAAGCTGTTCAACGTGAGAAATGTTTGTTCGAACTAACATTATAAACCGAGCAGTGTGAAGGGTGGCAGGGGCAAAATTGGCACTTAAATTGCAGGAGGCATTCTTGAAACGCATTTGCGTCAGAAGCCTTGTAACAATTTAAAATCTTGTTATTTCATTAAACACAAGCTTCAAACGCGAAGCGCGTGTATATATTTTACCATTGCGAATAATTCCTACTCCACAAAAACCTCTTTAAATAAAGATTTCCACATCTTAATCTTGGGAATATTTGACAGCATTGAAAAAAGTGCCTAATGTGACACGAAATAGCATTGTGTGGCCATCACGTCAGAAATCTTGCAATACCTTCAAATAGAAACCTTTCGTAAAATTAGAGCTACCAGAGAGGACGGCGTATTTATTAAAGCTGAAATTAGGAGGATACCTCTTTTACTTCAAACTTGGTCTAGATATCATAATTGTTTCATAATATTTGAATATATTCTAAATTATAAGAAACATTTTTAATTCCATTGCAAAGTACTGTATCAAGATACTGGTAAGCGGAGTCACGATAATCGAAGAAATGAGATCGGCGCTCTTCTGGGACTTTACGCAGTGTGGAATGGTAGTTACCGACGTTTCGGGACAACCTGTCAGGTCCCATCTTCAAGACTCAAGCAGTCTAAGAAGCCTGGTGCCCATTGTACAGGAGGCTCGGTGAGCCCGAAGGCCAGTCTGGATGGGTGTGGAGAATCTCGCCCCTACCGGAATCGGTTCCCCAGAACGTCCAGTCCGTAGCGAGTTGCTATACCGACCGTCAGGGAATAATTCGCGTTTCCGCAAGCCGGAAGTCCCAGATACGTTGTTTAGAAGACTCTGCTGTGGGACTCTTTCTGAGTCAGACGCGTCCTAACCACGTCACTGTTTATTTATTTCATATTTATTTGATTATTCGAATTAATCTAATTCTGAGTCGCTGAGCTGCAAAGAAATTCTTCACATTTTATGGAATCCAAATCGCACACGGATCGAATGGAATTTCTTTTTGATCCTGATTCACTGATTTAAAGCGCTAAACACCTCTATGAGTTGTGTGTATACATTTTATTAAGTTATTTCTTCGTATATATTTCGAGAATTTACACTAAAATGTGTGCACAGTGAGGAACTGAATTGTAAAACAAATCCTACTAGAGTTGTAAATGCTGCTATGCAAAAATAACAAGAAAATATACCTGTCTTTTGGTCGATGTCGAAGAATTCAACGAAGGGATTGCCTTCCGACACGATGCCATAGCGCAGTTCACGGGGACAGCCTTTATCGCCGTCTTCTGCCTGCACTTCTAACACCACGTCACCCTGTGACAGGCAGATCGGTGTCAATACACTACTCTTAAAAAGCAGGTCGTGGAATGCATGCGGGATGTCTCTAAAGAACTGTTAACTTCACCACTCGTGAAAATGAGGAATATTTTAGGTCACTGAAAGGAACTCAGTAGTAAATAAATATATTGAGTAATAGTGTAAATAAGCCAGTAAGAATAAATAATTCAATAACAAATGAACCAAAGTTACATAAATAAACATGACAGAAAATAATAAAAAATAAACACAATTATATAATTATAATTTTATAAAAACACACAGAACTATAATTTTGCCTGTCGTTTTGTGTAGGTGTGAAACTTTGTCGATAACACTGACGGCGGAACGTGGGCCGAGGGTGTTCGACAGTATAATTCTGAGGAAGATGTTTGGGCCTAAGAAGGACGAGATGTCAGAGGAGTAAAAAAGACTACATAACGAGGAGCTTCATGATGTTTACTCCTCACTAAATATTACTTGGGTGATCAAATCAAGAAAAATAAGATGGACTGTGCACGTAGCACGTATAGGGGAAAGACGATATGAATACAGGATTTTGGTAGGGACACCTGAGGGAAAGAGACCTCTTGGAAAACCCAGGCGTAAATGGGAGGATAATACTAAAATGGATCATCAGGAAGTGGGATGGGCACATGGTTCAAAATAGGGATGGGAGGCGGTCTGTTGTGAATGTGGTAACGAAATTTTCGGTTCCATAAAATGTGAGGAATTTCTTAACTAGATGAGAACCTGTCAGCTTCTCCAGAAGGACTTTGCTCCATGGAGTTAGTTAGTTACAATTCCAGGAAGCAGATTTTTTCTTGGAGAGCTGACAGTCTGTCAGCTAAAGTAAGAATTATCCGCTTTTTATCGAACCTGTTCAGAGGCACATATAAATAAATAAATAAATAAATTCCTTAATTCATTAACACGTGTGTTTAACTAAGAATGTGGATAATTAGTTATAAATATGTATCCTACGCGGACATAAATAAGTAAATAGACCCTCAAAGAAATATAAATAAGGAGATATAAAAATCATTTCCCTGAACAGCAGCTAATGCTGGAAGACAGCAAACAGTTAACTAGTTCGTGATTTCATGTTTCTGCCGTGAAGTAGAGAGAACTGCGGTCTTCTGGGTTATTACGCGGCTTCACGGGTCAAGAACTTGTCCCTTGAAGATGGAACCCAATAGGTTATCCCGAAAAGTCGATAAAAAAAAGTACCACTACTAGCTGCGTAATAACCCAGAATAACACAGTTCTGAGTTAAACAGTTGTCCAGCAGGAGTACGCTCACCTCCTGAAGCGTGTTGTTGAGGATAGTAACGGGGGGTGCTTTGGTGAAAATTGGGGGCATGTCTTGAACGTCTTGCACCGCGACGGCGAGCATGAAGCCGGCCAGGTTGCGAGTGTCATTGTCCGGTTCTGCATAGGCATCCTGCGTACAAAACACAAAGACCAATCGAGTCAAATTGTCATCCACTTTTGTTAGTTTAGAAGAGGTTCGGTTAGAAAATAAGTTCACACTGCATATATTTTGGGGGTTGTTATATGCAGGTGTAACAAACATCACTCCAGCGTTAACTGTACTACATTTGAGGGGTTATCATTTCGTGGACAGCTTTTGTGTTTCCTGCTGACAGCTGTCTCTCTCTCTCTCTCTCTCTCTCTCTCTTGTATCACCACCGGTCGTCGCACTGTTGCTTCCACCTCACATTCCTCTTCAAATCTTGGGTCGCCATGATTTCCCTTCGACTTTGCCAACGGACGATAAACTCTCGGCACCAGATCAGCGTTACATGCGAGATGTTCCAGCGTTATGCAAGTTACAGAGTCACACGCCACTTAAACGTACTTCTGGCCGACATTCCTATAATTATGCGCAGTCTCTGCTATCTTTACTTCACGTTTGTGTTTCCGTTTTCCACAACGAGGTTCCATTGGTTAAGATGTGGGAGGGTCATATTAATATATGTTGTGGGTAAAGAACACAGCTTAAGGCCAGTATAGTCATGTACACTTACCATAGCGAATATTTTTAGAGTGTACATTGACTGTTTCTCGAAGTCCAATTCCTTGGTCAGGACAATTGTTCCATTCACAGTATCCGGAGAAGCTAGGCTCTGTCGAATAGCGAAGTTGGGAGAGCCCTGCAAGAAATGGCACAAAGTTCAAATACAATTCTTATAATAAAAGCCAACAAGTTACAGTATTTCTCAACTTTATAATGGTAAAGAACTCTACATGTTTCGGACAGATCTACTGCTCATCATCAGGAGTCTTAATACTGTATTCACAGCAATATGTATTTGTCATGCTAGTTATCTTGACTATCTGCTAGCGAGGTCAGGGTCCTGACCTCGCTAGCAGATAGTCAAGATAACTAGCATGACAAATACATATTGCTGTGAATACAGTATTAAGACTCCTGATGATGGACAGTAGATCTGTCCGAAACATGTATAGTGCTTTATCAAAAAAGATTTGAGAAATAATGCATCTCGTTGGCTTTCATTATAAGAATATATCACGATGCACGGTCCTATGAATTCCAAACTCAAATACAAGTCTACTCTTTCAGTTGTGAGACATTCCAGTCATTAGTCGGTTTTAGTCAGCAAGAGGGAGTGACTTGAACTGTAACACCATAACACCTCGTTGCAGTCTTCATCGTTGCACCGTGCATTTCGTAGAATCATTTAATCAGCACACCAACTAAAACACACATATAAAATTTTTCACATTAAAACACTTAAAATCGCTCCAACATGTTTCGATCCTAAGATCATCTTCAGGGAGCTACACTGTTCCTTGCTAAAGTCACATTTTTAAAATAAACTCACTGATTGATTTCATAATATTAAATGGGTGCTGTGGCAGCATGTCGTATTGTGTAAGTCGTACGCCACTGAGAGTGCGCCAGTCTATGTGTTTCGTGTGTTGTGCAACTGTCAGTTTCAAGCATCATACCCAAAATACTTCTATTTGTAGGATCGTGTAAAAAAGTGGGTGGAGCCGAGTAGCAATTTAAGGCACAGGAACAAATAAATTCCAAAATAAAATAAAGAAAGCAAATCAATAAAACATTAAAAATAGATGCCTACGCCTGAACTAATTGGCCGAAGTTGGTTTTTACGTCAGACCAGCTGTACCAACGCCACGAGAAGGGTGATGGAAATATAGCACAAAATATTGTCACAGTTGTTCGATTTTAGTTTGCAGATAGTGGCTGCAGGTTCGTTTGGAACTCTGGTAAACTACGAATATACGGTGTTTAATAACTTATGAGACCACAGTCTGTCTTCTTCGTACATCACAGTGTAAGACTCGGAGTCATCCTGGAGACCGACGTCTCACCTAACGCCGGCCAACCCCACGTCCTTGAGACCGACGTCTCACCTAAAGCCGGCCAACCCCACAACCCTGAGACCGACGTCTCACCTAACGCCGGCCAACCCCACGTCCTTGAGACCGACGTCTCACCTAACGCCGGCCAACC
>Ga0123354_10012866_pt1 | contig 12959 bp, 14 predicted proteins | sample TergutLab28metaG_2_FD_97872 | JGI IMG/M metagenome (GOLD analysis project Ga0123354, IMG submission 97872) | Labiotermes labralis P4 segment gut microbial communities from Petit-Saut dam, French Guiana - Lab288 P4 | ecosystem: Host-associated > Arthropoda: Insects > Digestive system > Gut ...
AACATGCACCGGTGATCACTCTGGTGGACGCGACAAGGATAGACATTCTCATGAAAGCTGTCAGAAGGCTCGTCGAGACACAGATTCGTGAAGCCGATGTATGTTTCATCAACAAGATCGACACGGCAACGCCAGAGGAGATCGCTAAAACAGAGGCAATGATCCATGAGATGAACCCCAAGGCAGAGATCGCCCGCATGTCCTCTGAGACGGGCGAGGGAATAATGCACGCATGCGACCTTATTGAAAAAGAAATATCTCCCAGGTACGACGAGGCCGTTGAGGTAGAACTTCTCAAAAAACAATACGGGGGATGAAAAAGATGCACGATGATGATGATCATGATGATCACGATCACGACGATCATGACCACGACGACCACGATCATGACCATGACCATGGGAGCGAGCACGACAGACTGCACCTGGAAATGCACAGGGCGGTCGACGAATTGGGGAAGTATGCTATCGACATCAGCGTGAGCTCGCAGAAAGGGATCAAGAAAGAAGTAGTGCTGAAGTTCATTGACGACATAATGAGAAGTGTCACAAAAAGCTGCATGGACCACGGGGCAGACCTCGTAGGCCACGTTAAATCATTCTTTTCCAACGATGACGGCAGCATTATGAGCAGCATCATTGACCACCGCAAGCCGCCGAGAATAAAAGACTCCTTGAATTCGGATGTCATATACGAGGCGAGGTTCATGCTGCACGTGATCGTTCACGGGATATGGGACGACCGCGTAAGGGAGAGCGTATTGGATGTGCTTGACGACACATTCAAGAGATGGAACATTCCCTATGTGGTAACAGCGGATCATTTTGATGTCGAAAAGAGCATAGCTCATCATATGGGGTGAGGATAATGCCTGATAACGGTTTTTATGAAGCAATGAGAATGAGGGGGTTCTCCTATGAGACCACCGCATCTCTGAGGAAGTTCAAATGCCCCGAGTGCGGGTTTGAATTCTCTATGATCTACGGAAGGACGTTTGCGTGTCAGGGATGTTCGGAGGCATGGAACAACTGCCCCAAGCTCAGGTGCGCCAAATGCGATTCGGAGTTCTACATCATGGAGACGCCCGAGATACACAACAAGGCCCAGCAAAGGATAATGGCCGAGCATATCTCGGAGGTCGTCACCAAATATAACACAGATAATGGGTACAGACCCAGTAGGTGAAAAGATTGCATATAGGATTAGGATTCGATACCGGCGGAACATATACTGATGCTGTCCTTATGGACATGTATTCAAACAAGGTCCTGCAGAAATCGAAAGCGCTAACAACGAGGGACGACCTTTCCATCGGTGTCAGGAACACATTGGTAAATTTTGACAAGGAACTATTGGGGAAAGTGGCGATGGTGTCGTTGTCGTCAACACTGGCGACGAACTCCATCGTAGAAGGGAAGGGCTGCCGCGTCGGCCTGATATGCGTAGGCGAGGAGTTCGAGATGTCGATACCCGTCGACGTCCATATCACCGTGAAGGGCGGCCATGATCTCAACGGAAATGAAGTGAGCGAGCTGGATGAAGCTGCTGCAAGAGAGTTCATGTTATCCATAAAGGACCACGTGGACGGGCTGGCAATCAACGGCTACCTGAGCGTCAGGAACCCGGACCATGAGCTTCGTCTGAAAAAGATCGCCAAGGAGGTCCTTGACATCCCGGTGGTATGCGGCCATGAGCTGTCATCAAGCCTGGGATATCATGAGCGCACCGTAACGTCGGTGATGAACTCCCGCCTGATACCTATAATAAAGGATCTTATGGATTCTGTAAAAAAAGTGATGAAAGAGTACGAGATAGAAGCCCCTCTGATGATCGTGAAGGGCGACGGCTCGATAATGAGCGAGCAGATCGCGCTTGAGAGGCCGATAGAAACAATACTGTCCGGACCGGCGGCGAGCCTGATCGGGGCGAAGATGCTTACCGGGAGGAACGACGCGATCGTCATGGACATGGGCGGAACGACCACAGATATCGGCGTGCTGAGGAACGGATTCCCGAGGCTGGAGAAAGAAGGCGCGATGATAGGCAACCGCAGGACCAGGGTCATGGCGGCAGAGATAGCCACATACGGGATCGGAGGGGATTCAAGGATCGTCGTCAACGGCAACAAGTTCATGCTGGAATCTCTCAGGGTGGTCCCCATTTGCATCGCTACCACTTTGTGGCCGCAGCTTCTCCCGCGCCTTGAGGCCATTTCTAACATGGGCTCAAGGTTCTCGCCGGAAAGCATGGACGTCAAGAACATCGTCCAGGATACCGAATTCTTTGTTAAGCTGAAAGATCTCAAGCACGCATCCCTGAGCAAAGAAGATGTGGCGCTCCTTGAGTTGATATCCCATGAACCGTTCTCTCTGAAAGAGGCGGGCATTAAGTTAGGTTTCCACCCGTTCTCGTTCAACGTCTCCAGGATGGAGGAGCTGGGAATGGTGCAAAGGATCGGACTGACGCCGACGGACCTTCTGCACGCGGAAGGAAGCTACGTTGAATACAACAAACGCGCGTCGGAATACGCGATAAAACACCAGTCGAAAAAAATGGATATGAGCGAGAAGGAGTTCATAGAGTTCGCTAAGGGCAAGGTCATCGACAAATTGTCCGAAGTGCTCCTGAGAAAACTGTTCTTCGAGGAAATAGGAACATTCCATGTCGACAAGGTCGGACACAGCCTTATGTGGATGGCGATCTCCGGCCGGGACGGCCTTGACTTCAGCTGCAAGATAAAACTCAACAAACCGCTGATCGGGATAGGCGCTCCTGTCTCGGCATGGTTCCCCCAGGTGGTCGAAAAATTCGATACGGAACTGCTCCTGCCGGAACATTCCGAGGTGGGCAATGCGGTAGGCGCCGTCACCGGGAGTATCATAGAGAGCATGGAGATACTTCTGAAGCCGTCTACAGGACAGGGCACGATGGAAGACCCGTCGTGCATATTGTTCGCACCATACGGCCGCTTTGAGTTCGATAAGATCAGCGAGGCGGAGATTTTCGCGGTGGGAGAGGGCAGTAAGCTTGTGAAGGAAAAAGCACAGAAAGCGGGCGCCGACCACGTGGAAGTGCGTTCCGATAAGGTCGAAAGGAAGGTCGGGCTCGGCGGAAAGGGTTACGAAGGCCGCATTCTGCTGGAGATCGTATTGACCGTGACCGCGGTTGGAAAACCGAGACAATTCACTATAACAGAATGAGGAGATTTCATGTATAACAAAGGAGTGTGTGCAAGATGAGTTTAAGAATAGGCCTTATCGCCTGCGATATTTTTCAGCCGGAATTCGAGCTCCTGACAAAGGATGACCCGGATTTCGTTCATAAAGATTATGTGGAATTCGCGCTGCACGAGTATCCCGATGAGATGCGCCATAAGCTGTTGGAAAAGGTGAACGCGCTGAAAGGAGAGGTTGACGCTGTCCTGCTCGGATATGCGGTATGCCAATCGCTCGGCGGTTTCGCGGATTCCACCGACATGCCTTTGGTCACGTTCGAAGGGGACGACTGCATCTGCGTGTTCCTTGGCTCGAAAGAATACGTCAAAGAGAAGAAGATATGCCCCGGCACTTGGTTCTCATCGCCCGGGTGGGCGAGAGAAGGGTTTGAAGGCCTTGTCAAAGAATTCCACCTCGACAGCTTCGAAGGCGTCGAACCGCTGGAGTTCTTGGAAATGATGTTCGCTTCCTATGAGAGATGCCTCTACATCCACACAGGCGCTAAGGATGAGGGCGGAGAATTCCTCAAAAGGTCGAAGGATTTCGCTAACCAGCTCAAGTTAAAGCATGACGAGAGAACATGCGACCTCCTGGCGTTCGAGAATGCGATAAAGAAGGTAAAGGATCTGGCCGCCGCCGTATCGTCTCTGAGTGTAAGCGGAAGCGGGCCGGATGCGGCCGTAGAAATGCACAACCATGCATGATATCTTCGGCAAACGATCCCTTCAGTGAACGTCTTTGAGCAATAACACATCCGAGAACCTATAAAAAGCGGTTCTCGTGTGTTTCCTATAATAATTAAGGGGTGAGCGCCGGCTCACTTGTTTTCAAGCTTGCTGCTGTAAAATGCCAATATGGCCTTGAACAGCAGATAGACATCAGTTTTCGATGTGATCTCGAACGGCGAATGCATTGACAGCACAGGTACGCCCATGTCTACGGTGTCCAGGTTATGGACGGAGATCTCTGCCGCGATCGTTCCGCCGCCGCCGATATCGACCTTGCCGAGCTCCCCGACCTGCCACGGCACCTTCGCGTCATCCAGTATCTTCCTGAGGAAGCTCATGGTCTCCGCCGAAGCGTCGTTCGTAGAGTATTTTCCTCTGCTTCCGGTGTATTTAGATACAACAGGTCCGCGGTTAAGGAATGAACAGTTGTTCCTCTCGAAAACATCCCCGAAAGCGGGGTCGACCGCGGCGTTGACATCGCACGACAAACAAACGGATCTCTTGAGAACATGTCTTACCTGAAGCCCGTATGCCGATACGAAATCCTCAAGGAAGTCCCTGAAGAAGAAGGACCTCATTCCGGTGTTTCCGTCGGAACCCGTTTCCTCTTTGTCGGCGAAGATCGTTATCGTGGTGAATTCCGGCTCCGTGCATTCGATCTCCGCCATGAAGTTTGCGAACGCACACGCGCTGTCATCCTGCCCGTACGCACCGATCATCGATCTGTCCAGACCAACATCGATGGGTTTGAAGGCGGGAACGGCGCACAACTCAGCCGTTAGGAAATCCTTCTCGGTTATGCCGTATTTCTCATTAAGAAGGTTCATTATGTTAAGTTTGACCTTTCCGGATACTTTCTCGTCTTTGAACGGCCAGCATCCCACCAGTATGTTAAGCTGCTCTCCCTCGATAATATCAGGTGCCGGTTTCTTCATCTGATTCATCGCCAGGTGCGGAAGAAGATCTGTGACGCAGAAGACCGGGTCGCCTTCCTCCTCGCCGATGTTCACCTTTACGCTCTTTCCGCTGGAAAGCAGGATCACGCCGTGCAGGGACAGAGGGATCGCGGGCCATTGGTACTTCTTTATTCCGCCGTAATAGTGGGTCTTGAAGAACGCCATGTCGGTATCTTCAAAAAGCGGATTAGGTTTGAAATCCAGCCTGGGGCTGTCCGTGTGGCTTACTCCGATCCTGACCCCGTCGGATACCGGCCTCTTGCCGACGGTCACCATGATGAGGGCTTTACCCCTGTTGTTCATGTAGAATTTGTTCCCCGCGGAATACTTCTTTCCGAGCTGGAATTCTTTGTATCCTTTTTTCTTCAAGATCGGTGTGGCGTAATCAAGTATCTCCCTTTCCGTTTTGTTGCACAGGAATTTCTTGTATTCTTCGCAAAAGCCTTTGGCCACTTCGAGAAGAGATCCGTCCGCCTCACCGAGGTTCGCAGACCTCATCAGAAGTTTTTCTTCCAATTTCTGTCCGTCACTTTTTTTATCTGCCATGTCTCCCTAATCCTCAGTTTATTACTTGATTTTTGTGGAGGAGTATGTATTCTAAATCAATGATTTTCTACTTTGTAAAATGGTGATATTGGGTATACGAAAGAACTTATAGTGGAGGCCTTGATAAAAGATATCAATAATAATACAATCTTATTAACGGAGATGATAAAATGACCAAATACGGAATAGCCTTTGAAATGGATGATGAAACGTATGACATAAATGACAGAATGTTCCCATACAAGATTTTTGATACTTTAGAAGAGGCCAAAGAAGAATTGGAAATAACAATGAATAATCTGAATAATAATACATTTATCAAAATAAGTGACATAATAATAATGAATAGGAACAGAATAAGAGGAATGGTAATACAAGAGTTGGAAGAATAATTCTAACTTAATTTTATGTGATAAAAAACTGATATATTTATGATATATTAAACAGATGTGAATGATATATCAGTTTCAATCCTATTCACGATTCTAACATTTTCAACTGAGATTCCAGTTTTGACGTTTGCAGCATCCGTATTGAGTTCAGTATCGCTATCACCGCAACGCCGACATCGGCAAAGACCGCTTCCACAAGCGTGATGTGACCCAATGCACCCAGAGCAAGGAACAGGACCTTTACGCCCAACGCGAATACGATGTTCTCAATGGAGATCGCTCTTGTCTTCTTCGCAATCCTGATTGCAACGGGTACCTTTGAGGGCATATCGTCCATGATCACGATGTCCGCTGCCTCGATGGCAGCGTCGGAACCCATTGCGCCCATCGCTATCCCTACATCGGAACGCGCCAGGGAAGGAGCGTCATTTATTCCGTCGCCGACGAAGGCGACCGATCTTCCTTCCGAAAGCAGCCGCTCCACTATCCCTATCTTATCTCCCGGAAGAAGGTCAGTATAGACGGTATCGATGCCTATCGTCCCTGCTACATGGCTTCCGACATGACGGAGGTCGCCGGTAAGCATCGCGATATTCTTTATGCCGGCTTCCTTCAGCATCTTTACCGCGAAAGCGGAATCATGCCTTATGCGGTCCGATATCACAATACAGCCTCTGTATTCACCGTCGATCCCAACGTATACGGCGGTCCCGAAGCCGTCGAACCTCTCAAAGGTAATTCCGGCTTCCGTTAGGAGAAGCTCGTTCCCGACAAGCACTCTCTGACCGCTTATCACGGAAGCCATCCCTTTTCCTGCGGTCTCCTCGGTATCCCATACGATGGAACCGTCTATTTCTTTCCCGTAGGCCTCTCTTATGCTGACTGCGATCGGATGATTTGAATGGAATTCCGCGTGGGCGGCGATCCTCAGCAGTTCATCCATGCGGATGTTATTCGGAATTATCGATTCGACCTCGAACGTACCCTCCGTAAGAGTACCCGTCTTGTCGAAAACGACCGTATCCACGCCGGCAAGCGCCTCCAGATAGTTGCCTCCTTTGACAAGTATCCCCATGCGGGATGCGCCGCCGATCCCCCCGAAAAAGGCCAGCGGTATCGATATCACCAATGCGCACGGACACGAAATAACAAGGAAAGTAAGCGCCCTGTAGATCCATTCATCAAAGGGAGAGTTCAGCACCAGCGGCGGAATGATCGCCAGAAGGAGAGCCGAAAGCACCACTACCGGGGTGTAGTATCTGGCGAACTTTGTCACAAAGTTCTCCGATCTTGATTTCGCTTCGTATGCGTTCTCTATCATGTTGATTATGCGGGACGCTGTGGAATCCGCATACACAGACGTTACGCGGACGGTCAGGACCCCGTTTGTGGAAATGCAACCGCTCAGGACGGTGTCTCCCGCGGAAGCTCTTCTCGGAACGGATTCGCCGGTTATCGACGATGTATCGACCATTGAGGAGCCGTCGGTCACAGTACCGTCCAAAGGTATCCTTTCTCCGGGCCTGATGATGATCGTATCTCCGATGCGCACATCTTCCGGCGCCGTTTCGATGATCTCCCCGTCGATCAGAAGGCTTACGCTCTCCGGCAGGAGGTTTGTAAGCGATGAGATGGACCTCCTTGAGCGGTCCACGGCATACTCTTCGAACAGCTCCCCGACCTGATAGAATAAGAGGATTGCGATGCCTTCGGGCGCCTCCCCCACGGCAAAAGCGCCCAGGGATGCGACCGTCATCAGGAAATTCTCATCAAAAGGCTGTCTGTTGTATATTGCTTTCAGAAAACGGATGAATATCGGATAGCCGACCGCAACATAAGACGCGGCGAATATTATCAGCCTGAATTGGTCATCTACAGAAGCTATCAGCCCGATCACAAGAAGAACGCCGGAAACGGCGATCCTTGTGATTGCCGCTGCTCCGAACAAATCACTCCCTTCTCATCGTTACGTCCGGTTCGACCTTTTTTATCGCCTTCACGATCATCGGTTCGATGTTCTCTATCGCCGACGGATCCGCCTCGAGGGTCATCCGCTGGGTCATGAACACGACTTTCGCAGATCCGACGCCCTCTATCTTGTTTACCGATATCTCGATCTTCGAAGCGCACGCTGCGCAGCAAAGGCCTTTCAGTCGGTACACATACCTCATTTCGGTTCCCTCAGGTGCTCCGACATGATGTCCTGCATAGCCCTGACATGAAGGTCGTCAAGTGAATAGTGAATATTCCTGCCGTCCCTTCTCGCTTTTATGAGTTTTGCCTGTTTGAGAGTTTTCAGCTGATGGGAGACCGCCGACACCGACATCCCGAGCATATCCGAGATGCAGCATACACATACCTCCCCGTCCCCGATCGCATACAGTATCCTGAGGCGGGATGGGTCGGAAAGGGCCTTGAAAATTTCTGACAGACCGCTTATGGTCTTTTCGTCCGGCATCTGTGCGTTAGCTTTCTCGATGACCTTTTCGTGCTCCTCTTTGCTGTGGCTGTTGTTCGGGACCATGGTACCACCTTATTTGAATAGTTGAACAATCATTCAAATATTGTCATCCGTTATAAACATTTCTTATGCAGCCTTCCGCGGCCGGTTGCTGCAGACCCTCATTCCGCTGCTGATCTTCTTCACTCTCAATTTCGCTATTTCCAGATCTGCGGGGAAGGCTCCGAGATCCTCTTTCGGCGACACCGCTTCGCTCACGTTCACCGTCACGGCAGGGAATTCCCCCTTGGCTTGGCCATAGCTGCCGCAGCCTTCCCGACGCTTTGGCGCTCGTTGCAGGCCATTTGACAGTGCTTCCGGTGCTTTCTTTGGCCTCCGCTGCGGTCCTCAGAATGAGGTCGAGGGCGGATAATATATAATAAAAACGTTATATTCGTGGGTATATGGGTATTTAAAAAGGATAATTTTTAAATGCTCATTAATATATATCAATATAGAGGTGGTTAAACGGGCAAATTTGTTATCAAATCGGCAAAGAACGGCGTTATGTTCAATCTCTTGGCCAGCAACGGCAAAGTGATATGCACATCCCAAACTTATGTGAGCGAACCCTCGTGCCTGAACGGAATACAGAGCGTGAAGACCAACAGCAGATCGAAGATTGAGGATCAGACTGTTGAAGGTTACAAAACCCTCACAAACCCGAAGTACGAGATATTCATGGATGTCGGTGACAAATATCGCTTCCGTCTTAAAGCGATGAACGGTGAGATAGTAGCTGCGTCCCAGGGATACGTCAGCAAAGATTCCTGTAAGAACGGGATAGAAAGCATCTACAAGAACGCTCACGGCGCTGAGATCGTCAGAGAATGCGAGAACTCCGATTAAACTCTGCAGGGGCATTCCGCCCCTGCTGAATTATTTTCTTTTATTATTGCGTTATTCTCAATGATCGTGGTCGCATTGCGGCTCGGCGTGGGTATGGGTATACATACGTTTATACGCCCAAGATATGAGCGGCGGGGCGACTATCGAGGTCGCGAGGGTCATCAGCATGATGGTGGTGAACATTTGGTTATTGAACACCCCGATCGTAAGACCGATGCTTGCAACGATTATTCCCACTTCTCCGCGGGGTATCATGCTTACGCCTACCAGGACAGAGGAGTCCGTTGAGAGCTTTCCCATCTTCGATCCGTAGTATCCGCTGACGAACTTTGTCAGAACCGCGACGATGATCAGAACGGCAAGCAGAGGCAGCAGCCCGACCGTGAAATCATCGAACCTGACCATCATCCCCACGTAAATAAAGAAGAAAGGCAGCATGAAGTATGTCACGGTGTTAAAGTTCTCTTCGCAGGGCATCGTGTCCTTGAATTCCGCGAACAGCATTCCGGCGAGGAACGAGCCGATTATTCCGGCCAGGCCGATAGTGGTCGACAAAGCCGCCATTCCCAGACAGACGAGTATCGCAAGCCCGAGTATGCTCAGCTTCGCGGGACGGGGCTTCATCTCATGGAATGTGGAAACTTCGCAGCCGACGGAGAAATCCCCGTGGATATCGGCGCACTTGTACTTCTCCAGTATCTTTTGCCTCCTGCGGTCGGCGAATCTTTTAATGTAGGTAATGAAACCGAACGAGATTATCAGGAAGACGCAGACGATGATCGTGTTCAGAATGATATTGGTCGCATTCGTGTCCGGCGTAACGACCCCGCTGATCACCGCGAGAAGCGATAAACAAAGGATGTCGTCGATCACCGCAGCGCCGATGATTATCCTTGCCTCTTTGGAGCTCATGGCATTCATGTTCCTGAGGACCTCGATCGCAATTCCGGTGCTCATGGCGAACATAGCGGTTCCGACCAGAAGAGCAAGATTCATGTTGCCCGGTTCGTAAGCGTACATGACGGCGAACCCGCCGGCCAGCGGAACAACGATCCCCAGTATCGCTACGTACAGGGCGGTCCTGCCGACCTTCATCAGATCGCTGAACTTTGTCTCGAGACCGACCATGAACAGAAGGAATATCACACCGACCTCACCCATTACGTGAAGGAAATGGGTGTCATCGTTCAGGAACGCATCCGGATAGAAATGGATCATTGTGCCGATACTTGGATAGAAAATGATGATATTGATGAAAAGCACGCCGGCAAGGATCTCACCGACCAGAGCGGGCATCTTCATTCTTTCGAAGGCGCCTCCGAGCACTCTCGAAGCGGCCAACAATATGAACACCTGTATGAAGATGTATCCCATCTCTTGCATTTCTTCGTGTCTCCATTGCAGTGAGACGGTCCGCGTGAATGCCCCCCTAAATCCTTTACCGAAGTCTGCATTTCTTCGGTAAGCGCAGGTCGCCTTTGAGAAGGTATAAGACAGACGAAAATAAATATATATTCACTTTTCAGCGAGAGCTTCGGGGTCTTCGGATGAAAGTTCTTCCATTTTATGCTTTATTTTTATCAGGGAAGTTTCGAAGTTTATCATCTCCTGCTCGGTCAGGTCTTCCAGGATAAGATCGAACAGTTCGCAGAACGCATCATAGGCGATCTCCTTCGCTTTGACCCCCTTTGCAGTAAGCCGTATGGAATGCTCTTTTCCGGATTCATCATTGTTGACGACGAACCCGTCGCTGAGAAGAAGCTTGACCGCCCTCGTTGTCAGGGATTTATGAACGCCGATAATATCGGTCATCTCTTTCAGCGACATCCCCTTCTTTTTATCGAGCACCAAGAGGAAGATCACTTGGCTCTCGGTGAGTCCCGTTTTGGAGATGCGCTCATTGATGAACCTGCTGAAGAAGGATTTGAAGGGCTGAGGGTGCATGTTCAGCATTCTTTCCAAAAGGTCCCTCGTACGGGCTGCTTCTTGGGGTTCCATGGTACGAAATTGAGTTATCGGTTAATAAAGAGACGGTTGACAAATAAACGATTATTTATTGTCAGAAGATCAGACTGCGGAATTGACAGCAGGAGCGGAAGGTCATGGATCGACCCTTATCAGATATCTTAAAAATGTGAAATGGGGGCTCGCGCCCCGGTTTTTCTTAAAGTGTTACGGGCGTGACGTGCTCGCTGAGGCCGAGGCTCTTCGCATCCATTCCCATCGCCAAGCCGTAAAGCTGCGAAAGGTGGAGCACCGGGAACGCGAATCCGCTGTCCTTCTGACCGGCATCGAACTGCAGGTGGCAGAATGGGCATACGTCTACGACCATCTCGGCCCCGGCGTTCTTCATGGTCTCCAAGTTCGTTAATGTGAACTTGACAGCCGTCTCGCCGAACTGCGATCTGAGCCCTCCTCCGGCTCCGCAGCAGATCATCTTCTTCTTGCGGAGCATGCTTTTCGCGCCTACAGCCTCGACAAGGTCGTCAAGGACCCTCGGGTTCTCCGGGTCGTCGACCCGTTTCAGTATGCTCGGTTTCAGGAAGTGGCATCCGTAGAACGCCGCCACTTTGTAATGGACCGGCTTCTTAACGGCTTTTTTGATCTTCTCGAGACCGACCTCATCGTAAAGTACTTCGGCGAAATGTTTCACTTTCGTATTGCCGCTGTATTTCAGTCCTACTTCTGCGAGTATCTTGTTCACACTCGCCAGCATTTCTTTGTTCTCATGCAGCTCGTGTGCCGCTTCGAACAACGAGCCGTAGCATCCGTTGCAGATCGTGAGTATATCCAATCCTTCTTTCTCCGCGAGAGCGAGGTTCCTTGCCGCCGCGGCAAGCCAGGTCTCTTTGCTGAAAGATTTGATCACTCCCGGAGCGGGACAGCAGCTTGCGTCCTTAAGGTCCACGAGTTCAACGCCTAGCGCTTTGAATACCTCTCTCGTCGACTTCTCGATGCCGGGGTATCTGAGAGGCGCAATGCAACCTAAGAAGAGTGCGTATTTGGTCATTTATTTCACCAGCTTTTTGAAACCGGTCAATTCCAGTATCTTATCGAAATCCGCCTTCGCAGCCGGGTTGGCCAGAACGGTCGGGGGGTTCTCCGGAAGCCCGAGCTCTTTCCTGACCTTTTTGATCCTGTCGGGGTTATCGACGGTGTGGCCGAGGTTTATCAGGCTCTCGGCTACTTTCCTGTGGTTGTCAAGGATCTTTCCGTTGGCGACCTCCATGTTCCTCAGAGCGGTGATGACGTCAACTACCAGAACGTTGCACGGACACCATTCTACACACGTATAGCATGTGGTACACTGCCACAGTTCATCTTCATCCAGCGCATCTTCTCTCTGTCCCAAGAGGGATGCCCTCATGAGATATGCCGGCCGCAATGGGGTCTTAAGATTAGCAGATGGACATTTAAGCAAACATGTACCGCACTGAAGGCACAACGTGGAACTTGATCCGCCGTTAGCAGCTAATTCTTCCGTGAATTTTGTATCAGGCTTTATCATAGACATACAATTTCAACTCTAGTACTTGTACTTATTTAAACAACAAGCCTGAGGACGAAAAGTATTTACCTAAAAACAAAAAAAATGTATAAATTCATATATATTCTCCAAAAAAAATATATATCATAAAAACGACCAACCGATGGATTAAAATAATACAACAAACGTGTTAATAAAAGAGGATTAAAATGGCAAGATGGCCCAATAACAGAATTTGCACGAGTGCAGACAAAAAACTTGAGGAATTCATAATAGATCTGCCGGT
>Ga0123354_10012867_pt1 | contig 12958 bp, 10 predicted proteins | sample TergutLab28metaG_2_FD_97872 | JGI IMG/M metagenome (GOLD analysis project Ga0123354, IMG submission 97872) | Labiotermes labralis P4 segment gut microbial communities from Petit-Saut dam, French Guiana - Lab288 P4 | ecosystem: Host-associated > Arthropoda: Insects > Digestive system > Gut ...
GTTGAACGGCGAACCGGGGTTTGGAGCTACCCCGTCTTTCGATGCGGTGATATAATCTTTCAAATCGCGCATCCCAACCAATACAATTGAAACCGGAAACGTTCCGATTCCCCGTGTCATAAAGCCACCGCGTAGCGAACGTAAAAACTGGATCATCACATCGCCTTCCATCACATCTACTTCATCGAAAAGAATCACCAGCGGCTTTGGCGCTACCAATTCTGAAAATCTCGACAGCGTGTTTGTCAACAACAATTCAGGCGCCTCATTGTATGGTATCGGTTCCGAAAAACCGAATTGCTTAGCTGACCATATAATGCTGGCGCTCATCATTTTCATTGCTTTCTCTACTTCTGTTATCCGCTGGCAAGCTTCCACTGTGACATAACAGGCTGCATGAGTGCCGGTGGCATTGATTTCACGCATCCAACTCAGCAAAAATGTTGTTTTTCCTGTTTGACGCGGAGAATGAAGAACCCAATACAGTTCGTCGCGGACATAGCGATGCAACTGAGCGCCGACTAACCGTTCTTCCGGCGGCAACATGTAATGATACTCAGGATTACACGGTCCTGTGGTGTTAAAGAATTTGATGCGTGACATTCAAGTATATTTTACGCAAATATACGAACTTATTTTCAGACTTTCAATTATAAAAACTATTTATTGTTGAGGCGCCGGAATGCCTAAACGTTGATAAAGTATGCTCGGATCGGAAAGTCCTTCCATGCCGACTTTTGCAATTATTGTTATCATATAGATAATAAAAATTACAGACAGAACAATTCCTATCAATGCACAAATTCTACCGGCATTCATATTTTTATAAGAACCTTCCGTATATCTTCCGGGATCGGAAGCATAAAGGTTAGACGCGGATTTTGCCAATATCAAGGCAACGATTCCGCAAACAATTCCTACGATTCCATAACAACAACACGTTGGAATAGAAACTATCCCTAAAACTAAAACAACAGTAGCGTTAGGAAGTTCAATCTTCGGGGCATTTAAATCATAATTGTTTTCCATATTAAATTAATTGATGGGTGAATATTTTGTGTATATAAGAAATAACAACGATGAGCGCAGCAAAAATATACGCGCCTTTTATTATCTCAGCTCCATATTTAAACTTGAACTTCAAATGTAAAGCCGTAAATGTCAAACAAAAAATAATTGGAATCGTTGCCGGATACAAATGAAAGCTTTTCGCAAAATCGCCTTCAAATAAAGCAAGAATACTTCGCTGCAAACCACATCCGGGGCAATCAATATGAAAGAAATGTTTACTCGGACAAGTAAGCAAATGATTATTGAGCCATTGTATAATTTCTCTCATATTGTAAAAGTGCTATTCTTAAAAATCACAAAAATAGTGATATTTTTTAAAATGGAAATAAAAAAGTAAATAATTATTATTTACTTTGTATGATATATATGGCAGGTATTTATATCCATATTCCTTTTTGCAAGCAACGTTGCTCCTATTGCGATTTTTTCTCTTCTACGGGAAACCGCAGGATAGATACATATATTACAGCAATTTGCAGTGAAATAAAGGAACGAAGCGATTATTTGAATAATGAACCTGTCGAAACGATTTATTTTGGAGGCGGTACTCCATCCGTATTATCATTCTCCGATTTCAAAAGAATCTTCGATACCTTGTATTCTGTTTATGGTGAAAATGAAAATCGAGAAGTGACTTTAGAAGCTAATCCGGATGATTTATCTCCCAATTATTTACCGACTATTACGTCTTTCCCTTTCAACCGGATTAGTTTAGGCATTCAGAGTTTTGACGACAGCGAATTGAAACTGTTGAACCGGCGTCATGATGCGCAATCGGCTATCCGGGCGGTTCAGCTTTTACAAAAGGAAGAATTTAATAATATCAGTATTGATTTAATGTATGGCTTGCCCGGACAGAATCTGAAGACATGGGAAAAAACGCTTCGGCAGGCGGTTGATTTACGGGTGCAGCATATTTCCGCCTATCATTTGACCTACGAAGAGGGAACGCCGCTTCAAAAACGGTTGAAAGAGGGTAGCCTTACTCCGGTCGATGAGGAAATGAGCAACCGCATGTTTGATGTGTTGATAGATACGCTTGCAGCAAGTGGCTTTGAACATTATGAAATATCAAACTTTTCTCGTCCCGGATTTCAATCCCGTCATAATGCTTCGTATTGGGACGGAACGCATTATTTAGGTCTTGGCGCAGCGGCGCATTCTTACAATGGTTTCAGCCGGCGTTGGAATAATAAAACGCTGACGCCGGATTATTGGACTTCGGGCTTTGAAACCGAAACCTTAGACGAAAAAACAAAATATAACGATTTTGTTATTACTCGTTTGCGAGTGATGAAAGGGATGGATTTGAACGAATTAAACACGCTTTTCGGCGAATCGCAAAAAGCGTATTGCCTGCAACAAGCTCAAAAATACGTTGCAAACGGTTGGTTGAAATACGAAAATAACGGTCTGCGGTTGACACGGAAAGGAGTTTTTATCTCAGACCGTATTATGCGCGATTTGATAATTTAACATTTTAGGAAATTGCGGGTCAAGCTTGCAATGACACGTAATATTATGAATGATTGGATGGATTAAAAGGATGCGTGGACAGATAGGAATTATAATACCGCACATCGCCGGTAACTTCTTCCCCCAACCAATCCGGACGATTGAACGGTTCGTTTTCCGAATCCAATTCCAGCTCGGCGACAACCAATCCTTCATGTGCGCCGTGAAAAACATCTATTTCAAACGTGTGTTTTCCGTTGGGTACGTAATAACGTTCTTTTTCAATTGGAGTTGAGTGGCACAACTTCATCATTTCTATGGCATCGGGGTAAGGGATGGCATATTCAAATTCGGCGCGTGAAATGCCGGTCTTTCCACTGGGTCCTTTGATGGTAATAAAAGCCTCCTCGTCTTTGATACGCACTCGAACCGTCCGTTCGGATGAAGCGCATAAATATCCCTGCGTAATCCGAACCTTTTTTATCGCATGGAAATGAAAATCGCCTTTTAGTAAAAATTTCCGTTCAATTTCAATCATTTTGTTTTATTTTATGGTTACCATTGTCGCCCCAAAGCCGTATTCTTTGAAAGAAGCGTCCTGCACGGGATAGTTTTTATATTTCAATTTCAGTTCCGATAAAATAGCGTTTCTCAGCACTCCTTCTCCTTTCCCATGGATGAATACAATCTTTAGTCCTTTTCTAATTTTATTTTCCTCCATCGTTTGGCGGAATTTATTCAGTTGCACATTCAACATATCCGTATTGTTCATTCCTGCAGTGGAATCCAATAATTGATTAATATGTAAATCGACTTCAATGACAGGCGGCGTTTTTTCTTTTTTCACCGGAGCCGGTTGGCGGGGAGAAACATCAGCTTTAACTTTTTGAATCATCGCTTCTTGCAAATCGGATGCAGAAACCAGCAGTTCCCGTTCGGGAAAATCGTTAACTACCAATGGATAAATCAGAGCTTCGTCTTCAAAAAACGGATTTTCGCGAAAACTATGTAGTTTATAAAATTTTACGCCGTCGATACGCAACTCCACGCTGTGAACGTTTTTCAAACCGAAAGGTTTATCTTTTTTAAACGCAATGAATTGAACACATATCCGCTCTAATTCGTTCAGTTGTTCTTTGGAAAATTCTTCGATGAAAAGGCGTGTATTGGGTTCGATTAATCCGGAGAAGCGACTGTTCCAAGCATTGTTTTGCCGGTTCATGTAATTGAAGAAAAGATAATAATTACTGTCGTTAATCAGGAACGCTTCATAAGGACATTTGCCTATCACTTTTATATCAATCGGCAAATAAGCCAGATAGACATTCAACCGGTCTTTTCCGGGAAGTTCGACAAATTCATACGTTTCCTCTTGTTGCTTAGGTGTTGAAAGAAGAGCTTCTTTTTTCACAGAAACCGATTTATCCGGCGCTTTCGGTAGTGTTTTTTCCGATTCCAACACCACAACACATTCCCGAATCAGAGCCGGCGTTTCGAAGCCGTCTTCTTCCTCCACCCAAACAATATCTTTATTCTTGAACCTTTTTACAATACCTCCGCCCACTGCATTCAAAAAGCGTACCTTATCTCCTATTTTCATTTGCGTTCTATTATCATACAGTTGTGCAAAGATAATGTATTTTTTCCGATAATTGATTACCTTTGTACCCAATAAAAGCACCCATTTGATAACACAATGAATATTTTTCAAAGAAAACCATTAGAGTCCCTTATTTTAGAATCAAAAGAAGAAGGTGAACACACTTTAAAGAAAACCTTGGGACCGTATCGTTTAATCGCTTTGGGATTGGGGGCGATTATCGGCGCCGGTTTGTTTTCTATCACGGGACTTGCTGCCGGAAGCCATGCAGGACCGGCGATTACCCTTTCTTTTCTGATAGCTGCCGCCGGTTGCGGCTTCGCCGCTTTATGCTATGCCGAATTTGCTTCCATGATTCCGGTAGCCGGAAGCGCTTATACCTATTCGTATGCCACGTTGGGCGAGTTTATCGCCTGGGTAATCGGTTGGGATTTAGTGTTGGAATTTGCCGTATCTTCTGCAACCGTCAGTATCAGTTGGAGCCGGTACTTCGAAAAACTGCTCGAAGGTTTTAATGTTCACTTGCCGGCAGGACTGACCGCCTGCCCGTGGGACGGAGGCATAATAAACCTTCCTGCCGCTTTCATTATCATCCTGATGAGTTTACTACTAATACGCGGAACGGCAAGCTCGGCGTTAGTCAATTCATTCATCGTTGTTTTAAAAGTAGCCGTTGTTATCACCTTTATTGTTTTGGGATGGAAGTACATCCGCGCCGAAAATTATGTCCCTTATATTCCTGAAAATACGGGTAAATGGGGAGAATTTGGCTTCAGTGGAGTTCTTCGTGCGGCGGCAATTGTATTTTTTGCGTTTCTCGGATTCGATGCGGTGAGTACTGCCGCTCAGGAAACCAAAAATCCGAAAAAGAATATGCCGATCGGCATCATCGGCTCGCTCATTATTTGCACGGTTTTGTATATTCTTTTTGCATACGTGCTAACCGGAGTTGCCAACTACAAGATTTTTCAAGGAAGGGATGGCATTGCTCCCGTAGCCCTTGCGGTCGATCAGATGGGAACAATCCTACCGGACGGAAGCATTCAGCCGGCGTTTCCATGGCTGAACAAAGCGATTATCCTTGCGATTCTTGCGGGCTATTCATCGGTAATTTTAGTCATGTTGTTGGGACAAAGCCGGATTTTCTACTCGATGAGCCGCGACGGATTATTGCCGAAAGTGTTTTCAGAAATTCATCCCAAATACCGAAGCACTTATAAAAGCAACTTATTGTTTCTCTTATTGGTGAGTGTCTTTGCCATGTTTGTTCCCGTGCATGTCGCCGGCGAACTAACCAGCATCGGCACGCTTCTGGCATTTATCATTGTTTCCATCGGCATTATGGTTATGCGCAAAAAGCAACCGAATGTTCCGCGAGCTTTCAAAACGCCCGGAGTGCCGGCGGTTCCAATTATAGGAATCGTCTTTTGCCTGTTTATGATGGTATCTTTACCTTTTGACACGTGGATTCGTCTGGTGCTATGGATGTTATTCGGACATAATATTTATGTTTTTTACGGTTCCCGCAAAAGTAATCTGGGAGCGAAAAAAGGCGTACGACTATTATCGGTCATCGGAATGGGAATTGCTTTCTTTCTCCTCACCCTTACGGTTATCCATCAATCGAATATGGGGTGGGGGAATGCATCTTATTTCACATTTACCTTATTATTAATCGCTTTGTTTCATATTGGATTGTATGGAATAAGGTTTGTTAAAAGAAAATAGACAATGGAATTGCTATCTCCTAATAATTGGTCGGATTACCAACTAATTGATTCCGGCGATTACGAAAAACTCGAACGGTTCGGACGTTACCGCTTGCGCCGTCCCGAACCGCAAGCCGTATGGCGAAAAACGTTGCCGGAGAGCGATTGGGAGAAACAAACCGATGCTTGGTTCCGGAAGGAAAAAGGAAAATCAGGCGGAGATGGAAATGAAAAAGGAGAGTGGATTCTAAACTCTATCATGCCGCAACAATGGTTTATTACGTATTCCTACCGGAGGATGAAACTTCGGTTTCGTTTGGGTCTGACCGCTTTCAAACATGTAGGGATATTTCCCGAACAAGCCGCTAACTGGAATTATATTTTTGATGAAGTCCAACAATTCTTTACAGCGCCTGTCATACTCAATTTATTTGCTTATACCGGAGGCGCTTCCTTAGCTGCCAAAGCCGGAGGCGCCGATGTTGTCCATGTCGATTCGGTCAGGCAGGTGTTGAATTGGTCGCGCGAAAACATGGAGGCTTCCCGATTGGACAACATCCGTTGGGTGTGCGAAGATGCACTGAAATTTGTCAAAAGGGAAGTCAAACGAGGAAAACGCTATCAGGGAATCTTATTAGATCCTCCGGCTTATGGACGCGGTCCCGAAGGAGAAAAATGGATTTTGGAAGACCATATTGCCGAATTAATGGAGGCTTGCAGTAAAATCGTCGATGAAGACGGCTTTTTCTGTGTATTAAACTTATACTCCATGGGCTTTTCTTCTTTAGTCGCCGAAAACTTAATGCGCGATTATTTCCCAACCGCCGTACAAGTAAGTTCCGGCGAGTTATTTTTATCCGACCAAGCCGGACGAAAACTGCCGTTGAGCGTGTTTTGCCGAGGGAGAAAATAATTCGTCCGCATTTATATCTGGAAAAAAATGTAAATTTCGCTTGTTTTTCGTGGATAAAAGTGTATATTTGTCATTGTTTTTCGTGGATAAAAATGTATAGAGAGAAGATTAAAGAATTAAGAACGTGGAAATTAAATCCGAATAGAAAGCCGTTGATAATTCAGGGAGCAAGACAAGTCGGGAAAACTTGGCTCATACGCGAATTTGGGGAAACCGAATTTAAGCAAATGGTCTATATAAATTTCGAGCATCAAGTAGAACTTCAAAACCTCTTTTTGCAAGATTTAAATACTTCAAGAATTATTAGTGTTTTAGAAGTATATTCACTAAAAAAAATTATTCCGGAAGATACATTGATTGTTTTTGATGAAATTCAATCGGCGCAAAAAGGAAGGAGAATTATCCCCCTCCTCATTTCATCACTGTTCCAATTTCAATCGTAGCAGTCTTTAAATGATCCGATTCCGCTTTTAATTGTATTTTGCCGTCTGTTTTATCGGATTGAACCACTACCAACGCTTTACCGTTGAATAGCTTACGTTCCGGCTTTTTCAAAGAATTGGAATCGGTCGGGTCGCCATTATCCGTTCCGGCAATAGACCCATTCCCATTAACGGAAAATCGAATGAAATTATCTGCAATTGGAACGACATTCCCTTCTTTATCTAAAACTTCTACTGTTACAAAAGACAAATCTTTGCCATTGGCAGTAATCGTTTGCCGGTCAGGAGTAAGCCGGATAGAAGCCGGTGCGCCTGCCGTTTTTATTTCTTCCGCCAACACCTGTTTCCCCTCTTTATACGAAACGGCTTTTAATGTTCCAGGCTGATAAGGCACCCGCCACCAGACATGAAAAACATCGTTTGGTTTGGATTTTCGCCCTAACGATTCGCCGTTCAGGAATAGTTCAACTTCATCGGCATGATTATAGTAAACCCAAACGTCTATCGTATCGCCTTTATTCCAATTCCAGTGAGGAAAAACATGCAGCATCGCTTTGTCGCTCCATTCGCTTTGATACATATAGTAAACATCTTTTGGAAATCCCGCTAAATCTATGATGCCAAAATAAGAACTGCGCGATGGCCACCAGTAAGGAGTCGGTTCACCCAAATAATCAAAGCCCGTCCATATATACATTCCTGAAATATGATCGCTATTTTTAACTATATCCCACGATTTTTCATGTGTGGAACCCCAAGGCACATGGCAGTTGTCGTATGCCGAGCATTGATGAACCGGACGGTCAAATGGAATATCCCATCGTACAGGCCATACATAAATGCTGTCCGACGGCATCATATAGTATCCGCGCGACATTAGCGCTGAAGTGGATTCGGTTATGATGAACTTTTGGTTGGGAAAGCGTTGTTGAAAAACAGAATCAGCCCAATCTTGTTCATGATAATTAAACCCGATGATATCCATCGCTCCCGATCGAAAAACATAATTAGTTGTATCCGTTCCGTTGTTTGCAGAAGTAACCGGACGGGTAGGGTCTAATTTTTTCACAATATCGGCAAGTTTTAAAGCAATCATCGAATTGACGTGCATCTCTTTAGAGACTGTATCTTTTTGGCTTAATGTGCTGGCAAAATTCAGGAGTAAATTCGCTTGCTGCATGTTTAACGTGTCGGCTTTAATATCCGACCACTGTTCCATGACTTCATTTCCGACGCTCCACATAAAAACGGAAGGATGGTTGCGGTCTCTCATGACAAAGTCGGTTAAATCCTTTTCATGCCATTCGGGAAAATCCAGACTGTAGTCGAAAGTCGTTTTCTTCTTGCGCCACATATCAAAAGCTTCATCCATAACGATGAATCCCATTTTGTCGCATAAATCGAGCAGTTCGGGAGCCGGAGGGTTATGAGAGGTGCGAATCGCATTACATCCCATTGCTTTCAGAATTTCCAACTGCCGTTGGATTGCGCGGTAATTGACGGCGGAGCCGAGGCATCCCAAGTCGTGATGATCGCACACTCCTTTTATTTTCACCGGTTCTCCATTCAAAATAAAACCTTTATCAGCATCAAAAGAAAACGAACGGATGCCGATTAGCGTTTCGTAATCGTCGATTACTTTTCCGTTTTGAGTCACTTGTGTCAGGATTTTGTATAGGTAAGGATTTTCGATCGACCAAAGTTGCGGATTATTAACTGCTAACTCTTGCGCTGTTTCTGCAACATCATCGGAAGCGATAGAAACAGGGCTGCTTGTTTGCGTAATCTTTTTGCCATTCGCGTCGAGTAAAGTAGTTAACAATTCTACATTCGACTTTTCTTTTGTAGTATTTTTTATACGCGTAGCTATTTTTATTTTTGCGGATTGTGTTGAAACATCAGTAGTTGTAATATATGTTCCCCACTGATCGACATGCACCGGATCGACAGCGACTAACCACACATTACGGAAAATCCCCGAGCCGGAATACCAGCGGGAGTTCGGCTGCTTCGAATTATCGACTCGGACAGCAATCACATTCTTCTCTCCTTTTTTGATGTAAGGCGTAAGATCATAGCGAAACGAACTGTATCCGTAAGGACGTTCGCCCAAGAGTTGACCGTTAATCCATACCCGGCTGTTCCGATAGACGCCATCGAAGTCGATGTATAAATCTTTATTTTCAAACGAACGGTCGGCAACAAATACTTTTCGATACCATCCTATCCCTCCGGGCAAAGCGCCTCCGCCGGGCGTAGCCGGATTATTGGCTGAGAAATCCGCTTCAATACTCCAGTCGTGAGGGAGATTCAACGTCCGCCAGCTTGAATCGTCGTATTTTTCATTGCTCGCCAACGAGTCATCGCCAAGGAAAAATTTCCAACTTTCCGTAAAATCATTGATTTGTCTCACGGATTGCTTATTTGTAGTGCAAGCGCTTATTGTCAGGACTATTCCTAACAATAAACAAAACCAAAATAACAATGAATTTCTTTTCATGTTTTTCTTGATATGTTGTTGTTAATAAATTATGGAGCAAAGATAGCGATAAATTTTATATTTTCATACTTTCCTGAGCAATAAATCAGTGGTTGTCCATTTATATTTCTTATCATTTTTCTTGTATATTTCATTTAAAGTATTTATATTTGCTGTTGGATTTTATATAAAAACATTAAATTCCATGATTGCCCAGTGTGATGAATCTGTTCATGAAAAAGAAACTTCTGCTGTTACTAAAAATGGGGATTCTGATTTTTTAGAAATAGCCGACTTATTCTCATCCATCATAACAGACGGAAGAAATGGAGACGTATGTGTACGCAGAACGAATCATCAATTTGTTCGACGGACAGGTAGTGACGGAGGTGATGCTTTGAGGAAGACATGAGACACAAGACTGAAAGATGGGTCTATCAATCTTTACATCTTCATCTATCTTCTCAAATCTAAAAATCTTTTATCTTACTTAAAACTTAAAGATTTATGTTAAAATACTATTTAATAATCGCGTTTCGCAACCTGCTGAAGTACAAGACCCAAAACATCATCAGCATTATTGGACTGGCGATAGGATTTGTCTGCTTTGCCTTTTCTGCCTTATGGATCAGATACGAAATGAGTTACGATAATTTCCATCCAAAAGCTGACAGGATATATAAAGTGAATATGGCTATGTTCAAATGGAATACAGTTGAATCCGGCAATTCGGATGTAATACAAGAATTTACATCTTATCAATTGTCCAATTGGCTAAAAACAAATTATCCGGAAATAGAAGATGCCTGTGGAATTATGCCACGATTTCTCAACGGAACTGTTAATCCAAGTAAAGTTTCAATTTTATATATTGATTCTTCATTCTGTAAGATTTTTGATTTACCCATACAGGATAACCTTTTTATTGCCGGTAGTACAATTCACCCAGCTGTAATAACAAATACTCTTAAAGCAGAAGTAGATTCCATACAAGGTCAGGGCAAATTTGATGTTCAGATGACTATTCCAGCATGGTCCTCGAACACAAATATTCAATTCAATATGCTTGCTCCTTTAACACTTCGTTATTCTGAAGATCGATTGAAAGATTGGAACTTTACATCTTTTGATACATACGTTTTGATCAAAGAAGGGGCGAATATACAAGCACTTAAACAAAAATTGGACAAAGTTACCATTCCCAATTGGCAATTTCCTGTTTCACTTGTTATTACGCCGTTAAAACAACTGCATTATAAAGATCCAATTGGAAAAAAACAATCAGATATAAAATTCAGCCATATCCAAATCTTTACTATAGCAGGATTATTGGTCATTTTGTGTTCTTTGTTCAATCATTTAACTTTATATGTTACTCGCGTGCGAATGCGGATGCGGGAATTAGCTTTACGAAAAGTAAATGGCGCTTCCGATTGGCAAATTGCCGCCATACTCTATGTTGATTTTCTGTTAGTTATTCTGATGTCGCTCGTTGCTGGTTTCTTGTTGATAGCTTTGATACTTCCAACCTTCAAAGAATATGCAGGTATCGGAACCGGTAATGGTAATATTTATATCGAATTGGCGCTTTATGCCGTTTTGCTGATTGTATGCGGATTTATTGTCGGCGGCATTCCAATTTTGTATTTCAGAAAACAGGTTCTTAACGACAGTATTAAAGAATCAGGGAACATCGGCTCCCGCAATTGGTTCCGAAAAGCTATTTTGTTGTTACAACTGATTATAAGTCTTTGTTTGATGTTTTGTTCCGCCGTCTTTATCAAACAAATCTATTTTTTGCAACATACCGACTTAGGTATCAACCGGCGAAATATTGCCGCTGTATCAACCGAAATCTTTCCTTTAACCCCACTTTACGCCGAACAAATCAAACAAGTACCTGGAATTATTGATGCACTCCCTATAACTGATAATTATTTTCTTAAGAATATGGAGTCTGCAACTGCTACAGTAAGTGATGAAAAAAACGAAAAGGTATATACTATTTCTGTAATATTTGCCGATGCTCATTTTTTTGATTTTTTTAGAGTAGAAATCATTGAAGGCACAGGCTTTTCTAATGAATTTAACGATAAAAGAGTTTACAATGAAACAGCTATGAAAGAACTGGGAGATGTTTTATTAAAAAATAAAATAGGCATCTCACGGGACTTTTATCTGACACCTACGATTAAAGCGAAACCTACACACATCTCGTATCCCGATCCCCAATATAACTTTTTAAAAGCAATTGCGTATAAATATGAAGAAGGCAAACGTCTGCAAACCCAAGATGCCATCACCCAGTGGTTGTACAAAGAATTTCCGAACCAAGGAAAGTTTGGAGTTAATTTTACCTATATGGAGGATGTTTTCAATGAATATTTCAAGTCGGAACGCGCTTTGCTTAAACTATTGTCCGTAATGACTGGTGCATGCGTTTTAATTGCTATTTTTGGAGTTTATTCTCTGACAAGCCTGAGCTGCCAACAGCGTCGCAAAGAAATTGCTTTACGAAAAATCAGTGGTGCCGAAGTGTTGGACATCATGAATATCTTTTTCAAAGAATCTTTGGTTTTACTTTTTATAGCGGCGCTTTTCGCTTTTCCAGCGGGGTATTTTATTATGAAGCGCTGGCTACAAAATTATGTAAAGCAAACTTCAATGGATGCATGGCTGTTTGTATCGATTTTCCTGACGGTATTCATCGTGATTGTATTTTCCACCATATCCGTGATATGGAAAGCAGCCAATCAAAATCCGGCAGAGGTGGTGAAGATGGAATGAGAGAATCAAGAGTGTAAGTCACTCAAAAAGCTTATGCGTGAATGACTGAATAATGATTATATTTTTAAAAATCACAAATATGAAACAAGTAATATTTTTTATAGCGGTATCTTTCTTATTATTTACGACAAATTGTACCAACAATGTTAATCAATGGAAGATTGGCGACAAAATCACCAATTCTTCCACTTTTGAACTCCAAGCCGGACAATCGGCGATTTACTCCGGAAATATCAATGACGGAAATTTCAAAAAATTCGACCTGAAATTCCATGTTACTCATTCCGAAGGAGCAAAGGCAAGCCTTTGGTTTCATTCGGACTCAACACTATCGAAGGGATATTCCGTTCTTATCGGAAATCCGGCGGACGACCATCGCCGGAGCGGTTCGCTCGCATCGGTCCGTAATCTATACAAACCTGTCCCGGATTCATTCGACCTCGAAGTGAAGGTCGAAGGGAAACGCATCGTGGTAATGATTGACGGCTGGACGGTTGTCGA